>Ga0193753_10000300_pt1 | contig 49071 bp, 34 predicted proteins | sample H1c2metaG_FD_144925 | JGI IMG/M metagenome (GOLD analysis project Ga0193753, IMG submission 144925) | Soil microbial communities from a riparian zone of the East river system, Colorado, United States - H1c2 | ecosystem: Environmental > Terrestrial > Soil > Riparian zone | place: USA: East...
CGCCCGGGACCATCGACGGCCTCCTCGGCGGCATCACCGGCATCGGCATCGACATCGACCGGCTCGAGGGCAAGTTCAAGCTCAGCCAGAACCGCGCGCCCGACGACCGCGCTGGCGTCCGCCGCGGCCTGGCCGAGCGAGGCGCCCCGGGCGACGCGGACGTCCTCGACCTCATGCGCGTCGACGGCGACTGACGCGCGGGCCCGAGGTCGCGATCTCCGCGGCTAGGCGTCGCGCAGCGCGGCGACGAAGGCGCGCAGCTCGCCGGCGTCGAACCACATGCCGTGGGCGGGGCAGAGGTCGACCGTGACGCGCGCGCGGGAAAGCGACTCGCGCTTCATCGGGCGGACGCAGCGCGGACACAGCCGCGGGTGCACCAGCATGGTCGGCTCGGGCCGGAAGGTACCGGTGTCGGCCAGGCTGACCGTCTCGAGCTCCTCGTCGCTCGCGACCAGGAACCGGGTCACCGACTCGTGCGCCAGCCACATGCCGCGACACGGCGCGCACCCAAGCACCCGCAGCTGGCCGGCGCTCCTCTGATCGAGGAACGCGCGGCAGCGGGGGCAGCCGAGCTGCGGCGTGGCGCGGTAGGGCGAGCTCATGGGGCGAAGGCGACGTCGTCGATCTCGAGGGTGAAGCGGCCGGGTGTGCTGGTGCCGATGAAGACCCCCATCAGGTCGTGGCCGTCCACGCCGTCGAACGACGCGATCGGCAGGCGGATCTCCTTCCACTGCTTTTCGACCGCGATCGGCTGGCCGACCGGCGTGTAGCCGCGGCTCTTCACGAACAGGAGCACCTGGTACGGCTTGCCGTCGCCGCGGGCCCAGAAGACCAGCTGCTTCTTCGAGGACAGGTCGGCCGGGGCCATCGGTTGCTCTCCCGGCGAGTAGAGCGCGCCCGCCCAGCGGTTGCCGCTCGACGGGGCCACCTCGCCGGTCACCCGAAGCGCTCCCTTGCTGCCGCGCGCGCCCGGGGCGATGACCGCCAGCTCGGCGCGCGACTTCCCGCCCATCATCTGGTCGGTCGAGATCGACCAGCCCTTGCCGAACCGCGCGCTCGGCTGGCCGTCCTCGAAGTCACTGACCAGGCCGGCCGCCAGGTCGGCGGGTGCCGCGCTCGCCGTCGTCGGCGCGGCGCGATCCCGCTCCACCGCCGCGCGATAGGCGTCGCGATCGATGCGCGCGCCCTGCTTCCACACGCCGGTCACCTTGCGAGTGGCGAGAATGTCGCTGGTCGGGTCGCCCTCGACCATGAGCAGGTCGGCGCGCATGCCGGCCGCGATGCGCCCGCGGTCCAGCTTGAACGCGCGCGCCGGCGCCGAGGTGGCCGCGGCCAGCGCCTCGGCCGGCGACAGCCCCGCCTCGACCAGCAGGGCCATCTCGCCGTGCACGCTGGCCCCGTGAGCCGTGCCCGGGTTTGGCGCGTCGGTGCCGGCCAGGATCGGCACGTGAGCGGCGGCGAGCTGCTTCACCGTCTCGAACGCGACGCTGATGTCGAGCTTCAGTCCGCGCAGCCCGAACGACGACTTCAGAGTCTCGACGTCGGCCGGGGTCAGATAGGGCGCCAGCGCCGCGTCGGAGGCCACCGCGGCGCCGGCCCCGCGCTCGGTCAGGCTGGCCAGCACCGACAGCGTCGGGACGATGAACGCATGCTTCGCGGCGGCCAGCGCGGCGAAGCCCGGCAGGGGTCGCGAGCGCAGGAACAGGTGGGCCAGCCCGTCGACGCCGGCCTCGAGCGCCTCGCGCGCGTCGTCCTGGGTCTCGATGTGCGCGACCGCGAGCAGGCCCTGGCGGTGCGCGGCGGCCACCACCGCCGCCATCGTCGCGCGATCGATCGACTTGAAGCGCGGGTTGCGCGGGTCGTAGATGATCTTGATGTAGTCGGATCCCTCCGCGCGGCACGCGGCGACGAACGCCTCTGCCTCGCCGGGCGTGCTCAGGGTCCGCATCGGCATGCCGTACTCGGTGCCGTGCCCGCCCGGCGCGGTGGCGGCGTTGCCGGCCGAGCGCAGGTCGGCCAGCCCGGCCCCGGCCGGCGTGGCCAGCGTCGCCTTGAGCGTGGCGACCAGCTGGGGCGAGGTCAGCATGTCGAGCTCGGTCGTCACGCCGAACGCGGCCGCCTCGGCCAGCTGGTGCTGGTCCCAGACGTGCGCGTGGCTGTCGATGAGCCCGGGCAGGAGCGTGTGACCGGCTCCGGCGATCACCTCGGCGCCGGCGGGCGGCTCGATGTGCTCGCCGATCTCCGCGATGCGATCGCCGCGCACCAGCACATCGGCGCGCGCGATCGTCTTGTCTCCGTCGAAGACGCGCACGTCGTCGAACAGGAGAGCGGGGCCGCTGGCCGGCGCTGGCGGGGCCGGAGGTGGGGTCCTGTCGGCGGCGCAGGCGGCCACGAGCGACGACACGAGGAGCAGAGAAGCGGGGCGTGACATGGCGGTGGATGATAGTCGCGGGCGCTCCTCCCTGGGATGTCGGAACCGGGGCGGGCCGCATCACTCACCCTGGTGCCGCACGTTGCCGGGAAAAGAGACTTCCGCCCTGCACCCGGTCTTATCGCGTGCTTTAATCCGACCGCCGATGAGCGAAGAGCGCCACCGCGCCGCCGCCGGTTTGCCGCCGGCCACGCCCTTCGACCCCGCCACCACGACCGGGTCGCTCGAGCCGATCGATCCGGAGATCGACCCGACGGCACCGGGCGGGGGGGCCGGCGGTCGCTGGCGCTCGCGCTCGGCCTGGGGGCCCGGCGGGTGGGGCCGGCGGATGGCCAAGCTGTGGGGCTTCCTCGGCTTCTGTATCTTCGTCCTGATCCTGGCCCGGCACGTGGTGCTGCCGTTCGTGTTCGCGCTCCTGGTCGCGTACATCTTCGCGCCGCTGGTCAACCGCATGTCGCGCGCGCCCGACGGACGGCGCCGCATGCCGCGCGGGCTGGCGATCATCCTCTGCTACATCGTGCTCCTCACCGCGGTCGGGCTGTTCATGGTCGCGCTCCTGCCTCGGGTCTACAAGGACCTCGGCCGGCTCGGCCGCGAGGCGCCGTCGATGTATCAGCGCATCAACGACCAGTACGTGCCGGAGCTGGCCTCCTGGCTGGAGAACCGCTTCCCGTCGCTGCGCGCCGAGGAGCGCGCGCGCGAGCAAGCCCCGACGGTGGCCGACGTGCCGCTGCCGCCCGGCACCCAGTTCGTGGTCACCCCGCTGCCGGACGGGCGCATGGCGGTGCAGCTGCAGCCGACCGGCGTCGAGGTCGTCCCGCGCCGCGGCGGCGGCTTCATGCTCTCGCCGCGCGAGGACAAGCCGGAGCCGGTCCGGCTCGAGGATCGCCTGCGCAACATCGCCGCCGGCGCGCTGGGCGGGCTGCAGAGCGAGCTCGGCGACGTGTTCCGCCTGGGCCAGGTGATCATCACGAGGGTGATCAAGAGCGTCTACACCTTCTTCCTGGTGCTGATGATCGCCGCCTTCCTCCTGCTCGATCTGGCCAAGATCCACGGCTTCGCGCGCGGACTCATCCCGGCCGCGTATCGCCACGACTACGACGTGGTGGTGGCCGGGATCGATCGCGGCCTGTCCGGGGTGATCCGCGGCCAGCTCATCATCTGCCTGGTCAACGGCGTCCTCACCTACGTCGGCCTGCGCGTGTTCGGCATCAAGTACGCCCTCATCCTGTCGATCGTGGCCGCGCTGCTCAGCCTCATCCCGATCTTCGGGTCGATCCTGTCCACCGTCCCGATCGTGCTGGCCGCGCTGGTCTCGGCCGACGCCGGCGTCGACGTCGCGCGGGCCGTCTTCATCACGCTCTGGATCATCGGCATCCACTTCCTGGAGGCCAACTTCCTCAACCCCAAGATCATCGGCACGGCCGCGAAGATCCACCCGGTGCTGGTCATCTTCGCGCTGGTCCTGGGCGAACACAGCTACGGGCTGGTCGGGGCGCTCCTGGCGGTGCCGGTCGCGTCGATCGTGCAGGCGTTCTTCCTCTACTTCCGCAAGAAGGCCTGGCGCGGGGAGCCGAGCGGTCCGGTGGCGGCCAGCGTCTGAATGTGAGGCCGCGCATTGCTGGGCGGCGGGCTGGGTGCTATCTCCGGAACGTGGCCGCAAGCGCCTATGGATAGATCAATCAGGAGGGCAGGGGCCGCGCTCGCCGCTGCCCTGACCTGCGCGCTTCAGGCGGGGACCGCCGGGGCGCAGCCGCCGGCCGGAGCGTCCCCCGGGGCCGCACAGCCCGGGCCGGACGAGCAGCCGGTCGATCCGTATGCGCCGTCGACCTCCGGGCCAGAAAACCAGCCCAGCCCGGATCCTGGCCTCGAGCAGGGCGAGCCGCCCGGCCCGCCCGACGACGACATCGACGATCAGGTGGCGCAGGCGCTCTACCGGCGCGGCGTGCAGCTCTACCGGCGCGGCTCCACCGCCGGGGCCAAGATGCTCTTCGTCGAGAGCCTGGAGCGCAGCCCGCGAGGCCGCTCGTCGGGCGAGGCGCTGCGCATGCTGCGCGCGGCCAACCGCCGGCTGGGCATCGCCGACCGGGACGACGGGCGTCCGGGCACGCCCAGCCATGAGAACCTGCTCGACCCGTATGGCGCCGGTGGCGCCGGCGCGCCGGCCTCGCCCGACGAGGCCCCGCTCGACCCGTACGGCGCGGCTCCGGCCAGCCCGGCCCCGGCGACGCCACCCCTGGCCGAGCCAGCCGGCCCGCCCGATCGGCCCGAGCCAGACCATGGCAGCGCGCTCGGGCGCCGCGCGGTCATCGCGTGGAGCGGCGCGGTCGGCCTGATCGCCGGCCTCGCCATCGCCGGGCCCGAGGACGACACCGGGGAGACCGCCGACGGCGCGGTGGTGGCCGGCGTGGTCGGCGCGGCCGGCGGGATCGGCCTTTCCTACTGGCTGACCGGGCGCACGCCGCTCACGGCCGGACAGTCGGCGGCGATCACCTCCGGCGCGACCTGGGGTGCGGCCAGCGCCGGGCTCATCGGCGACGCGGCCACCGGCACCGACAGCGTGTCCAACGATGTGTGGAAGTACGTGGCCGCCGGCGGGCTGGTCGGGCTCGGCGGAGGGCTGCTCTACGCCCGCGCCGCCGAGCCGTCGGTGGAGGACATGGCCCTCACCGACTCGCTCAGCGTGATCGGCGCCGGCGCGGGGCTCTGCATCGCGGCCGGCATGGAGCCGCCCGAGAGCGAGGCGTTCTCGCTGAACGCGCTGTTCGGGTCGGCCGCCGGCCTGGCCGCCGGCCTGCTGCTCGCCCCACGGGTCGAGGTCTCGCTCCGGCGAACGGTCTTCCTCGACCTCGGCGCGGCGGCAGGGGCCGCGCTGGTGTGGGGGCTGATCTATCCGCTCACGGCCGACGACACCACCCGCAACGACGAGCAGCTGGCCGGCTGGCTGTCGACCGCCACGCTGGCGGGGGGCTTCGGGGCGGCCTGGTACTTCACCCGGGGCATGGACCGGGAGGGGCCCTCTGGTTCGCTGTCAGCGGGGCGCACACGGCGCGGGCCGCCGCCGCCGCCTGCCCTCGCCCGACGGGACGCCGACGGCGTGTGGGGGCTGGGAGTGCCGTTCGTGAGGCCCATGCACAGCCGCGCGCTGGCCCCGCCCGGCGGCGGCGCGGCGCTGGGCATCGATCTGGTCTCGGGCCGCTTCTGATCTGAACCAGCCACGGGTCCGCGGCGTGGCCACTCGCGCGGGCCCCTGGGCGGCGCGGCGGCGGAGAAACCTGGTCGCCGGCCCGAGATCTTTGCTCGCGCGGCCGGGTTTTTTGCCCGCCCGGTGCATCGCCGCCGGGCCAGGGTGTTGGAAGACCGATGAGATGGTGCGCTCGCTGCAGGCGCCGGCTCTACGACGAGAGCGCGGCGTTCTGCCCGTTCGATGGGACCCGGCTCGAGCTGCCGTCCGACGAGGGCAGTCGAAGCGACCCGCACCTCGGCACCACGCTTCAGGGGCAGTTTCACCTCCTGGCCGCGATCGGCTCCGGCGCCATGGGGACCGTGTATCGCGCCTGGCAGAGCGGCATGGAGCGCCAGGTCGCGGTCAAGGTGCTGCGCGCCGACCTCGTCTCCGACCGCGAGCTGCGCCGCCGGTTCCTGCGCGAGGGGCGCACCGCGGCCCGCCTCGACCACCCGAACATCGTGTCGGTCCACATGGTCGGCGAGACCGACGCCGGCGTCCCCTACCTGGTCATGGAGCACCTGGGCGGCGAGACGCTGGAGCAGGTCCTCGACCGCGAGGCTCGCCTGCCGGCGGAGCGCGCCGCCGAGGTCGCTCGCCAGATCGCGTCGGGCCTGGCCGAGGCGCACGCGGCCGGCGTGGTCCATCGCGACCTCAAGCCGGGCAACGTGGTCCTCCTGCAGCGGCGCGGCACCGGCGAGCTGATCAAGATCTTCGACTTCGGCATCGCGAAGCTGGCCGACCGCGCGCTGGTCGCCGGTGACGCCAGCCGGCTGACCCGCGACGGCGCCATCTTCGGCACGCCGCACTACATCGCGCCGGAGCAGGCGCAGGGCGCCGCGGTCGACGGCCGCGCCGACCTGTACAGCCTCGGCGTCCTGCTCTACCGGATGCTGTCCGGGCGGTTGCCGTTCGAGGGCAACGCGGTGGCGGTCATCCTGGCCCACATCGGTCGCGAGCCGCCGCCCCTCTCGACGGTCGCGCCCGACCTCCGGCCCGAGCTGGCCGCGGTGGTGATGCGCTGCCTGGCCAAGGACGCCGACCACAGGTTCGCCAGCGCCGAGGACTTCATCGAAGCCCTCGACCGCGCCACCAGCCCGCACCCGAGAGCCACGCCCCGGGCAGCGACGCCCGCACTCGAGCGCGACCCGGCCCCGGATCCGCCCTGGACCTCGGCGCGCCTGCCGGCGCTGTCCTCGACCCCGATGCAGCAAAGGTCGCCAACCGCGTCGCCCGCCCTGGCCTCTCGACCGGGAACCACCGCGCCGCCGCGCGCAGCGGCGACAACCGCGAGCGCGACCGCCGCGCCGTCACGATCGGCGCGGCGCGGATCGGACCCGGCGCTCGCGCACGCGGTGGGACCGTCGGTGCGGCGCGGATCCGACGCCGCGTTCGAGGCGGCGCCGTCACGATGGGCGCGACGCGGATCGGACCCGGCGGTCGCGCACGCGGCGTCTCCGTCGGTGCGGCGCGGATCCGACGCGGCGTTCGCTGCCGAGTCCGCGCCGTCGCTCCGGCGCGGACTCGCGCCGGTCCATGGCGGGCTCCCGCCTCACCGCGGGGCTCGCGTGGTCGAGGCGATCGGCTGCGTCGCCGACCAGGCCCGGGCCGCCGGGCGCGGGGCGCTCGAGGATGGATCGGGCGGCAGCTGGGAGCAGGCATCGCCGAGCCGGACCTGGCTTCGCCCGGCGACCGCGGCGCTGCGCCCGGGCCGATCGCCCGCGCGGCGTGGTCTGCGCGCGGGGCTGGCCTCGCTGGCGGTGGTCGTGATCTGCACCGGCGCGGGGACCGGCACCGCGGCGCTCCTGCGCCGCGTCGAGCTCGGCACCACCGCCGGCGCCGAGGAGCTGGCCGCGGTCGCCGAGCCAGCTCCGGCGGCCGCTCATCTCTCTCTCGCCCGGGGGAGCGCGCCGGCGCGGCGCGCCGTCATGGTGAGCGAGCACGGCTACGCGGTCCGCGCGCTCCTGCCGGAGCCGATCACCGCCGATCGACCGGTCGAGCTCCTGTTCGACCTGTGGGATCCGGCCGGCCAGCCGCTCGCGGTGCCGGCGGTCCCGGTCGTCCTGACCTCGATCGCCTCGGATGGTGGCGCGACCGCGGCTCGCGCCGGCGACGACGATGTCGACGGCGCGCTGGCGGCCCGGCCGGTGCCGGAGATGGTCGGTCGGTACCGACTGCTGGCGCGCTTCCCCCGCGCGGGTGAGGCGGCCGCGCTGCTCGAGCTCGCCGACGGCAGCTCCATCCACCTCCACTTCGACATCGCCCCCTGAGCCGACTCGCCCATCTCGCGCGCGGACGCGGCGAGCGATACGATGGGCGACGATGGTCGAGGAAAACCCCACGTCACCGGTCCGCGACCTCGGGGCGGTCGCCGCCCGGCGCGGCGCTCGCTGGGAGTCGCTGCTGCGCTGCCCCTCCTGCCGGGCCGCCGAGCTGGTGCGCCGCGGCCGCCAGCTCGACTGCCGCGCCTGCGGATGCTCGTATCCGGACCACGGCGGTTACTTCGATCTCGTGGTCGGCTCCAGCCGTGGCGAATCTCCGGTCACCACGCCCGAGCAGCGCCTGATGGAGAGCGAGCTGGTCGCGCGCCTGTACGAGCGCTTCTGGCGCCCGGCGTTCGTCCGCCTGCTGGCCGGCAGCGGCGCGGCCGGCGCGACCGGTGGCTTCCCGGGCGAGTTCTTCATCCACAAGAACGCGCTCGGCCTCGACGAGCGCGGCGGCCCCTGGCTCGACATCTCGTGCGGCCCGGGTGTCTTCACCCGCGCCATGGCGTCGGCCGCGCCGGGCGACTGGGTCATCGGGCTCGACATCTCGCGCGCGATGCTGGAGACCGGCGCCCGCCGGATGCACGGCTACGGCAACGTCGGCCTGGTGCGCGCCGACGCCCACGAGCTTCCGTTCGCGGATGGCTCCTTCGCCGGCGTCAACAACGCCGGTGCTCTGCACGTCTATGACGACCCGGAGGCGGTCTTCAGCGAGGTGATCCGGGTGCTCGAGCCCGGCGGGATCTACGTGGGCAGCACCTTCGCCCAGTCGCGCTCGCCACTCGGTCGGCTGACCGCGCGCGTGGCCGGGATCCGGCGCTTCGACCCGCCCGAGCTCAGGGCATGGCTCTCCCGCATCGGCTTCGCCGACTACGAGGAGATACGACCGGGCGACGCGCTCATCTTTCGCGTGCGCAAGCCCTGACGGGCTCACGCGCGCCGAGGCGCCGGACGGTCGTCATGCCTTGCCCGCGGCGGGAAGCGAGCCCGACGGCGCATCGCGTCGCCGGGTCACGCCTGCCCGTCCGGGCCGCGGTCACGCCGCCTGATGGGCCTCTTGCAGCTCCTGCTGTCGCAGCGTCGTGTCGATCGCCGCGAACGCATACTGGGTCAGGTCGCTGTAGGGGGCGCCCTGCAGGTCCAGGTTGCTGCGCGCGTCGTTCGACTCGAGGACACCCAGCAGGAGGCACCAGAACAGATCCACGACCGGCTGGGCCGCCCCACGACGGTACTGGCCGCTGGCCATCCCGTCCTGGACGATCGCGCCGAGGTGCTCGCGGACCTGGCCCAGACCCTTGCCGACCGACTCGACGACCTCGTCGGACAGCTGGCCGCGCACGTTCGGCTGTGAGATGAGGCGCAGCACGCGGCTGGCCTCCACATCCGTGGCGGCCCACTGGGTGAAGAACGACCACGCCATGCGCAGCCGCTCGGGCGCCTGGACCTCCGACCGGCCGCGGATCTGCCGCAGCTCCGTGTCGAACAGGTCGAGGGTCTCCTCGAGCAGCGAGACGTAGAGGTCTTCCTTGGATCGGAAGTAGAGATAGATCGCACCGACCGAGAGAGAAGCCTCGCGCGCGATCTGCTCGATCGACGTCTTGGCGTATCCCTTCTCGGCGAAGACCGTTCGCGCCGCGCGCTGAATGCGGCGGCGGCGGGCCGTGCGCTCCTGTTGTTTTCTTTCCTGAGCGGTGGTCATGAAGGGGGGATAATTCGGCTAACGCGATGTGTCAAGTTCAGTTTCGGAAAGCGAGCATATTTTTCGCGTGGTTACGCAACGCGTCGAGACGCCATAGTTGACTGAAATTTGGGCGTTCACACGCTGATCCGACTCCCGCACAGCAAGCATCACTACATGTCTCGAGGTCAGAGTGTTCGTTCTTCACAAAGTGATCGCGGCTCGCGGCGGGATCGCGCGCTTCATCGCGCGACCCCGTGAATCGCTCGCCGATCAGGCGTCGAGCTCGACGATGTCGGTCGACACGTCGCGGCTGATCGCGACCGCCGAGCGCGGCGGAAGCTCCTCGAAACCGCTCTCGCCGCGCAGGTCGCTGCTCGACACCACCAGCACGGCCTTGAACTGACTCTCCGGCCGCTTCGGATCCTTTTGCTGCTTGAGGCGGCGCACCACCAGTGGTCCGTCGAGGCGCACGCCCATCATCGAGCGACTGTTCGACACCACCATGTTGCCGAGCGAAAGCTCCTGGCTCGTCTTCGCCGCCAGCGACTCGATGAGCGCGACGGTGTCGCGCAGCGCGCGGCGGATGTGGATCGGGGCCAGGTTCGGATCGTCGAGGGTGCCGGCGTCGTGCAGCATCGCGAGGAACAGGTGGAAGACGTGCTCGGCGGGGCTGCGGCCGCGGATGTTGCGGCGAAGGTAGTCCGGGATGTGCTTGACCAGCTCGGCGTGGAGCTCGGCGAACAGCTCGGCCGAGGGGCCCGGTCCCTCCTGGGCGAAGAACCAGCGCCGGTAGCGGAACGGCTGCGTGTTCGCGTCGCCGCGGAGGGTCGGGTCGCCGCCGGCCCAGCCGATCACGTAGTCGGAGTTGAGGCCCGCGAGCAGGCCGTGAAAGTCGACGTCACCGCCGGTCTGGCGGGGATGGAGAGTGAGCAGGACTTCCCCGGAGTGGACGTAGCCGAGGCCCCAGCGGGACACCGGCGCGGCGGCCACGAGCACCGCCCTGACCGCTTCGAGGGCTTCATCGAGCCGATGCGGCTGGTTGCAGATACATCCGAACAGGCGGGTCATCAGAACTCCACGCTCCCACCGTCGCCCCTGCGCGGGATCCGCGAGCTTCGCGGGGCGCGCTGCGGGTCCGGACGGTCAAGGAGCAGTTGATCCGGTGCGGAGGTACAGCGATCCGCACAGGTGTCCTTAGTATAGGGGCACCCCCTACCCGCGCAAACCAGATTCTCTGTAAATGGCCGTCCGCGTTAGGGAAAGTTCTCATCGAGGAACGAGCTGACCAGGCCGAACAGCTGCCCGCGCTCGGTCTCGTTGAGCACTTCGTGGTAGAGGCGCTCGAAGTGATGCCAGTCGGCGCGCGCCTTGATGCGCGCGTGGACCTCGCGACTGGCCTCCGGATCGACGAGCACGTCGTCACCCGCGACCAGCCACAGCGTGGGCACCTTCACCCGGTGCGCGTACTCGAGCACCCAGCTCTGAGCCGCGCGCGCCTCGTTGAACCAGCGCGCCCCGGCGACGTCGTGGCAGAGCGTGTCGACCCGGCGCTCGGCCACCTTGTCGGCGTCGTGGGTGAGCCGCTCGATCGAGATGTCGTTGGGCAAGGAGAGGCTGGGCAGGAGCTTTCCGAGCGCGCGCGCCGCCAGCTGCTTGACCGGCGACAGCCTGGCCTGCAGGCGCAGAAACGGCGACGACAGCACCGCGCAGCGGACCCGCGGCGGACACGCCCATGGATCGGCGAGCAGGCGCAGCCCGATGAGCGAGCCGTGGCTGTGGCAGATGAGCGCCAGCGGAAGATCGCGCCCGGCGCGCGCGTCGAGCTGGGCCAGCGCCGCCTTGACGTCCTCGAGGTACTCGGCGAAGCGGAGCACGTGGCCGCGCGCGCCGTGCGCGCGCCCATGGCCTCGCTGGTCGAACGCGAGCGCCGACAGTCCGGACTGCACCAGCACGTTGGCCACCTCGCGGTAGCGGCCGGCATGCTCGGCGTAGCCGTGCAGGATCAGCGCGGCGCCGCGCGGCGACGGCGCGGCGAAGAACTCGCCGTAGAGCTCGGTGCCGTCGGACGAGGGAAACGAGAACGAGGCGGTCGGCTCGATCGGGCCGGGGCCGGGCGGGCTGACAGCGGCGCTGGCGACCATGACGCTCACCATATCCCACCGGCGGGCGGATCCGGCCGCCGCTCGCGGCCGCAAATTGACGGTCAGCAGCCGGTGTTGTAGCGTCTCGACGCCGTATGCGGCCGAACTCGGGCGGAAGGGCGGCGGAGGCGCGCCGCTCCCTGTGCGTCGCCATCTGCCTCGGCCTGATCACCGTGGTCGGCCCGGCCTGTCCGCGGCCGGGCGGGGCGGGGGACACCAAGCGATCGGGCACGCGCCTGGATCTGGCCAAGGACTACCTCGGGCGAGGCCAGCTGGAGGCGTCCGAGGGAGAGGCGCGCAAGGCGCTCGAGTTCGACGCCGACAACGTCGAGGCCTACAACGTGCTCGGGCTGGTCGAGTTCCTGCGCGCGGCGCGCAACTTCAACCTGCTCGAGGTCGACGACTGCCTGACCGGTGTGGACGCCGAGGCGCTGCGCCTGGAGATGGACGAGGACCTGGCCCGCGCCGACAAGCAGTTCGCGCGGGCGGTCGAGATCGACCCGGAGTACGGCGAGGCGTGGGCCAACCGCGGGCTGGTCGCGTTCCACCTCGACGACTACCCGACGTCGGCGCGATACCTGCTGGAGGCGCTGTCGCACCCGCAGCGGCTGGTCAACATCGGGCTGGCCCGCGCGCACCTGGGATGGGCTTACTTCCACGAGAAGGACATGGCGCGGGCCGCCAAGGAGCTGCGCCAGGCGGAGCAGTTCAACCGCGGAATGTGTGTGGCCAAGTACCGATTAGGCAGGGTTTACTTTGCCCGTAAAGAGTGGAATAAAGCCCTGGAGCAGTTTCAGGCCATCTCTGCCGATCTCAGCTGTCCCATGCAGGAAGCCCAGCTCTACTTGCTCGAGACGTACCGGGCCCTGGGCGCGAGCGACCCGCTGGCCGGCGTGCAGAAGAGGTGCATCGAGATGGCGCCGAAGAGCTGCGTGGCCGCGCGATGTCGCGCGCTCCGGTGAGCTGACGAGCTCGGCATGAGGCGGTCGGAGCACTAGGCGCCGCGAGCGCCGCCCAGACGATGGATTCCCGCACCGCAAAGAACGGCGCCACGATCCTCGATCAGACGGGGTCGGCCGGTGGGAGTCGCGGACGGGGCGGGGCCGGCGAGTCGCGCGAGGAGTTCTGCAGCTCGCTGCGCGCGGCGCGCGAGCGAGCGGGTCTGACGATCGAGGAGATCACCCGGGTGACGCGGATCCCGGAGCACCAGCTGCGGCGGCTGGAGTCGGGCGAGTTCGAGGGGCTGCCGGGCGACGTGTTCGTGCGCGGCTTTCTGCGCTCGTACGCGCGCTGCGTCCGGCTCGACGCCGACGATGTGGTCGCGAGGTATGCCGCGTGCGGCGGGATGGCGCCGGCCCCGGTGGCGTCGGACGTGGCGCGAGTGGCCGCCGAGCAGGCCGCCCGGCTCGCCGAGCGCGACGACGCCGACCTGTTCCGCTCGGGCGTGCGCGTCGAGGCCGAGAACCTGGCCCGAGGAACGCGGCCCTCGGGCGGAGGCGCGGCCGGCGGGTCGGGCGGGTCGGGCGGGTCGGCGGCGACCGGGGCCGCGACGAGCAGCTCGACGACGGGAAGCTCCGCGAAGAGCGGCTCCGCGATGAGCGGTTCCGCGATGAGTCGGTCCGGTGCGAGCGGCGCGGCGACGAGCGGCACGGCGGCCAGCGGATCGACGGTGGTGACGGGCTCCGTGACCAGCGGTTCGATCGCGAGCGGCTCTGCCGCGACTGGCTCGCCGAAGAGCAGCCCCGCGGCGAGCACCCCGGCGGCGATCGACTCATCCGCGATGGCGGCCGGATCGAGTGCGACCCAGGGGGCAGCGGGCTCGACCGGCGCCGTGACGGTGAAGCCGGCCTCGGGGCCGCGCGGGGCGAGCGGCGCCGCGGCTCGGACGGGGAAGGGCGGATCCAGGGGCAACCGGCGCGGTCGCGACGGTCGCCGACGCGGTCCGACCGTGGTGACTCCGGCGGTGGCGGCTCGCCCGGGGCAGGCGCGCTTGCCCGCCGGTAACAAGGCCGAGCGTCGGCGCGCGGAGCAGTCGGGCCCGGGACCCGGTGCGGCGGCGCGCGGTGGGTCGCCGGAGGCCTCGTCCGCGGCGGAGCGCGGCTCGTTGCCTGCCTCGGTCCGGGCGAAGCGGGCGCCGTCGTCTCGCGATCGGGCCGGCGGTCGATGGGAGGGCCTGCGACGCGGCCCCGTGGTGCTCGCGGTCGCCGTGGTCGCGCTGGTCATCGCGGCGATCCTGGTCATGTCTCATCTGCTTCGCGGACCGAGCCGGCCCGCCGGTGCCGAGCCGGGTGCGGGTGGACCGGCTGCTGGCGCGCGCTCTCGCTGACGATGGAGCAGGCGCGCAGTCAGGCCGTGGTCCTCCGCAAGGTGACCTACGGCGAGGCCGACCTGATCCTGACCCTGCTCACGCGCGACCTGGGCAAGGTGTCGGCGCTCGCGCGCGGCGCTCGCCGCTCGCATCGCCGGTTCGGCGCCTCGCTCGAGCTGTTCACCGTCTCCACCGTCGAGCTGCGGCCGCACCGCGGCGAGCTGTGGACGCTGGGCTCGGCAGAGACCACGACCTCGTTCACGCTCCTGGCCCGCGACATGGCCGCGCTCGCCCACGCGAGCTACGGCACCGAGCTGGTCCGCGAGCTGGGCGCGCCGGAGCAGCCCGACCCGGACACGTTCGACCTCCTCGTCGATCTCTATCGCGCGCTGGCGGCGCGCGGCGCCCGGCCCGACGTCCTGCGCGTGTTCGAGCTGGCCCTGCTCGGCGGGCTCGGCCTGGCCCCGACGCTCGACGCGTGCGCCGCGTGCGGGCGGAACGGCCCCGGCGCGCTCGATCGCGGCGCGCTGCTCGACCCGGCCCGCGGCGGCGCCATCTGCGCCTTGTGCGCGCCGGCCTCGCGCGGCGGGGTGCGCCCGCTCTCCTCCGGCGCGCGCTCGGTGCTCCAGGCGGCGCAGCGGGCCGGCCTGGCCCGCGATCTCTCGCTCGTCACCATCGAGCAGGGCGAGGACGCGGTCGAGGCGCGCGACGCCATGCTGTCCCTCATCCACCACCACGTGGGCCGGCCGCTGCGCACGCTCGAGTTCCTCGGGAAGCTAAGTCGCCCGGTCTCGTAGTAATGTGCGCCCATGCTCGGCTCGTTCGGGGCGCCACGCCAGCACCGTCGCGCGGCGCTCCTCGTCGCCGCCGCGGTCGCGCTCGTCCACGGCACGCCGGCCGCCGCGCAGCCCGCGTCTCCTGATCGCCGCCGCGGGTCGACCGGTGACAAGCGGGAGGCGCTCCGCCACCTGGCCGACGGAGACCGCAAGCTCGCGCGCGGCGACAAGCTCGCCGCGCGCGGCAAGATCGAGGACGCGTTCGCCCAGTTCGAGGCCGCGCTGGCCGACTACCAGGCCGCCTACGAGTCGTACCCGGACCCGCAGATCTATTTTCCGATCGCCCAGGCCGAGCAGCGCCTGGGCCGCTTCGTCGACGCGCTGCAGCACTACCAGGAGCTGCTGGCCGAGTCCAAGGCGCTCGGCGCCGCGCTGCGCAGCCAGGTGCAGGTCCATCTGGACGAGGTCCGCAAGAACCTGGCCGCGGTGGTGTTCGAGGTGGAGCCCTCCGGGGCCGATATCCAGCTCGACGGCAAGCCGGCCGGGCGCAGCCCGATGAGCCAGCCGCTGTTCGTCGAGCCGGGCCAGCACACGTACCAGGTGAGTCGCTCCGGCTATCGCGTCGCCGAGGGCCGCATGGATCTCGTGCCCGGCAAGGAGCTGCGAAAGCGCATCCGCCTGGAGAAGAGCCGGGTGGCCGTGCGCAAGCCGGTGCGCGCGCCGGCGCCGCTGCCGCCGGTCGAGGTGGAGCACGACGACGGGCCCAGCTCGGTCCCGGTGTGGATCGGCGTGGGCGTGACCGGCGCGCTGGTGATAGGCGGCGTCGCGACCGGCTTCGGCGCGGTGTCCAAGCACAGCCAGTTCGAGGACGCGTCGCTCGGCGAGAACACCCGGGAAGCGGCGCGGCGCGACGGCAAGCGCCTGGCCAAGATCACCGACATCCTGCTGGGCAGCGCCCTCGTGGCCGGCGGCGCGACCGCCTACTACTACCTCGCGATCTATCGCCCGCGCGCGGCCGAGGCGGAGCGGCAGTCGGATGCCGACGCGCTGCGCCTGCAGCCGATGATCGGCGAGGACGGGGCCGGATTGGCCGTGTCGGGGACCTTCTGGTAGGCTGCCTCCTCGATGCGCTGATCGTCGCCGGTGAGGTCGCAGACGCGTGATGAGCAGTCCCCAGGGCCGATATCCGGTCTCGATGGCGCCAGCAGCCGGGCTGGCCGGGCCCTACCGGGCTCGCTCGGGGGTGAGCGCGCGCGGGCGGGCGCTTCCGATCGTGGTCGCCTCGGGGCTGGCGATGGGCGTGTTCGCCGGGCTCCTGGTCGTCCGTGGGACCGGCGAGGCGACCGACGGCACGGATGACGGACCCGCCGCGGTCGCGCCCGGCGCAGCTTCTCCGTCGGCGTCGCCGGCGAGCGCGGCGGTGGCTCCCGGATCCGCCCCGGGCGCAGGCGACAGCCCGAACCGTGATCCCGGCGCGCCTGGCGCGCCGGCCTCCACCACCGCGGGCGCCTCGCCCGGATCGCCCGCGCAGACCGGGTCTTCGGCCGATTCCCCGGCCGGGCGCGATGTGGCGGTGCTGTCGTTCTCGCTCCATCCGCGCCGCGCTCACGTCTTCATCGACGGCAAGGAGATCGAGGGCACCACCGCCGAGGTTCATCTGACCGGTGGCACCGCCACCGTCGAGGTCCTGGTCCGCGCGCGCGGGCACAAGCCCTTCACCAGGTCCTACACCGTCACCGACGATCAGGAGATCGAGGTCTCGCTTCACCGCGATCACCGCGACGAGCCGAGCGGCCCGGGCGGCCTGCTCGACATTCGCTGACCGACCGCGGCCCCGGGGCGGTGGTCAGCGGAGCGCGGGAGCGGCGAGCGGGCCGCGCCGCCACATCAGCTGGTAGTCGTTGCCGACCGTCGGGGTGCGCCCGTAGACGCGCATCACGTAGGTGGCGGCGACCAGGCGGTTGCCCTGCGCCGCGCTGTGCACGATCTGCTCGTCGCCGTCGCCGCCGGTCGACAGCGTCAGCCGCGCGCCGCTGAGCTGATCGTACAGCTCGAGCTCGAGGTCGTTGGCGCCGGCCGCGAAGGTGAGGATGATCTCGAGGTCCTGGGTGCCGTCGAGGGTGAACGAGTAGAAGTCCTGGTCACCGGCGGGACAGATCGAGCCCTGGAACGCGCCCGGCTCGACGTCGATGGTCTGCTCGAGTGACTCGTTCGGCTCGAACTTGTCGCACAGCGACGCGGCGTCGGGGACAGCGCCGGCGTCCGGCGCGCCCGCATCCGTCTGCGCCTCGAGGTCGGCAGAGAAGTCCAGGACGAGCTGACAGCCGGCCAGAAGTGCCAGGCCGGCGAGTCCCGCCCCGGCAAGCGCGCCGACTGACATGGCCGATGACGTTAGCCGGGGCTGGCCACGATCGTCAAGAGTTACCGGCAGCTAGCGCGCTGCGGGGCTTGACCGGCCCTGGCCTCGCTGCTACGGTCCCGGCCCCTCCAGCCCATGTATCTGCAAGACCTAATCCTCGAGCTCCAGCGATTCTGGGCCGGTAAGGGCTGCGTGGTGCAGCAGCCGGTCGACGTCGAGGTGGGCGCCGGCACGTTCCACCACGGCACCTTCCTGCGCGTGCTCGGCCCCGAGCCGTGGAGCACGGCGTTCGTCCAGCCCTGTCGCCGCCCGACCGATGGCCGCTACGGGGAGAACCCGAACCGGCTCGGCGCCTACTACCAGTTCCAGATCGGCCTCAAGCCGGCGCCGGTCGACGTGCAGGGGCTCTACCTCGAGTCGCTGCGCCACATCGGGCTGGACCCGGCGGTCCACGACATCCGCTTCGTCGAGGACGACTGGGAATCGCCCACCCTGGGCGCCTGGGGCCTCGGCTGGGAGGTGTGGGCCGACGGCATGGAGGTGACCCAGTTCACCTACTTCCAGCAGGCGGGCGGGATCGATCTCCACCCGGTCACCGCCGAGCTCACCCTCGGGCTCGAGCGCCTGGCCATGTACCTGCAGGACGTCGACAGCATCTTCGACATCAAGTGGAACCGCGATCTCCTCTACCGCGATCTCCACCACCAGAGCGAGGTGGAGTACTCGCGCTACCACTTCGAGCAGGCCGACACCGCGCTCTACTTCGATCTGTTCGACCGCTACGAGGCGGAGTGCGCGCGGGTCCTGGGCCAGGAATCGGGCCCGGTGCTGCCCGGCTACGACTTCTGCATGAAGGCGTCGCACGCGTTCAACGTGCTCGACGCGCGCGGGGCGATCAGCGTGACCGAGCGGCAGCGCTACATCGGCCGGGTCCGCCAGATGGCGAGGCTCGCGGCCGAGGGGTTCCTGCGCAGCCGGGCGGCGCGCCGGTTCCCGCTGCTCGGACCGGTACGCGGCGAGCGCGCCGCCGCCGCGTTCGACGCCGCGCTGCCCGACGGGGTCAACGCGGCCGCGCTGGCGGCCGGTCGCGCCGCGCTGGAGGCGGACGCCGATGCCGCATGATACCCAGGCGCTGCTCCTCGAGGTCGGCACCGAGGAGATCCCGGCTGGATTTCTGGCCCGGGCGCTGGCTGACCTGGTCACGGCGGTGCCGGCCGCGCTGGCCGCCGCCCGCCTGTCGCACGGCGCGGTCCAGATCGCCGGCACCCCGCGCCGCATCGCGATCGCGGTGGCCGAGCTGGCCGGGCGCCAGCCCGACCTGAGCGAGCGCATGGTCGGCCCGCCGGTCCAGGCCGCGTACGACAAGGCGGGCGCGCCGACCCGGGCGGCGCTCGGCTTCGCCGAGAAGAACGGGGTCGAGGTCGGCTCGCTCGAGAAGAGCGAGGTGGCCGGCAAGAAGGGCCAGTACGTGGTGTGCACGCGGCGCGAGCCGGGCCGCACCGCGCTCGAGGTCCTGCCCGAGCTCATCACCGGGCTGCTGGGCGGGATCGCCTGGCCCAAGGTCATGCGCTGGGGCCGCGGCGAGCACGTGTTCGTGCGCCCGGTCCACTGGCTGGTCGCGCTGTGCGGCGGCGAGGTGGTCTCGCTCGAGTTCGCCGGGGTCAAGGCCGGCCGCGCCAGCCGCGGTCATCGCTTCCTCGCGCCCGGCCCGATCGAGCTCGACGGCAGCTGGACCGCCTATCAGACCGCGCTGCGCGGGGCCCACGTCATCGTCGAGCCGGAGCGGCGCCGCACCATGATCACCGCGGAGCTGGCCCGGGTCGAAAAGGAGTCCGGCGCGCGGGTGCGGCCCGACCCGGCCCTGCTCGACGAGGTCACCTTCCTGGTCGAGTACCCGGTCGCGGTGTGCGGCGAGTTCGACCGCTCGTTCCTCGAGGTGCCGGAGGAGGTCGTGGTGTCGGCCATGCGCGCCCACCAGCGCTACTTCGCGATGGAGGACGCCGGCGGCCGGCTGGTCAACCGGTTCACCACCATCGCCGGCACCGTGGTGAAGGACCCGGCCGTGGTCCGCGACGGCAACCAGCGGGTGCTGGCCGCCCGCCTGGCCGACGCGCAGTTCTTCTTCCGCGAGGACCAGAAGCACAGCCCCGATCAGCTGGCCGCCCGCCTGTCCGGCGTCGTGTTCCAGAAGAAGCTCGGCACCATCCAGCAGAAGGTGGAGCGGGTGAAGGCGCTGGCGGTGTGGATCGCCGGCCAGACCGGGGTGGACGCGGGCGTGGTCGGGCGCGCCGCGGAGCTCTGCAAGTTCGATCTCACCACCATGATGGTCGGGGAGTTCCCCGACCTCCAGGGCGCGATGGGGCGGCGCTACGCCGAGCTGGCCGGCGAGGACCGCCGGGTGTGCGCGGCGATCGCCGAGCACTACCTGCCGCGCGCGGCCAAGGACGACCCGCCGGCCAGCGACGCCGGCTCGGTGGTCGGGCTGGCCGATCGGCTCGACACGCTCCTGCGCTGCTTCGACGTCGGCCTCGCCCCGACTGGCTCGGCCGATCCGTACGGCCTGCGCCGCGCCGCGCTCGGAGTCCTGCGCATCCTCTTGGCCCGCGACTGGCGGCTGCCGCTCGCCGCGCTCGTCGCCCAGGCCGGCCAGCCGGCGGGAGGCCTCGGCGCCGCGGCCGGGCCGACCGGCGTCCAGGTGCTCGAGTTCCTGCGCACGCGCCTGCGCGGCCATCTGGTCGACGTCGAGGGGCTCGCGGCCGACTGTGTCGACGCGGCGCTCGCGGCCGGCTTCGACGACGTGCCGGACGCGCGGGCCAGGGCCGCGGCGCTGTCCCGCCTGCGCGCTCGCGCCGACTTCGAGCCGCTGGCGGCCGCGTTCAAGCGGGTGGCCAACATCCTGAAGGGCGAGACCGCCTCGGGTCAGCCGGATCCGGCGGTGTTCGTCGAGGACGACGAGCGCGCCCTGTGGCGCTCCTTTGGCGAGATCCAGGGCCGGGTCGACGGGCGCCTGCTCGACCGCGACTACGCCGGCGCGCTCCAGATCCTGGCCGAGCTCAAGGCGCCGGTCGACCGCTTCTTCGACAAGGTGCTGGTCATGGACAAGGACGAGCGAGTCCGCGCCAACCGGCTGGCCTTGCTCGGCCTCATCAACGCCACCTTCACCCGCATCGCGGACTTCCGCCAGCTGTCGGTCTAGTCCGAGGAGGGCCCCTCGCATGCCCCGCTACACCTACAGATTCGGCGCCGGGCAGGCGGACGGGCGCAGCGACCAGGCGCTCCTGCTCGGCGGCAAGGGCGCCAACCTGGCCGAGATGGCCTCGCTCGACGTACCGGTCCCGCCTGGCTTCACCATCACCACCGAGGTCTGCGCCCAGTTCCACGAGGCCCGCGGGCTGCCCGACGCGCTGCGCGGGCAGGTGACCGCCGCGCTCGAGTGGATGGCGGAGGCGACCGGGCGCGCGTTCGGCGGCGCCGACGATCCGCTGCTGGTCTCGGTCCGCTCCGGCGCGCCGGTGTCGATGCCGGGGATGATGGACACCATCCTCGACCTCGGCCTCAACGACGCCACCGTCGAGGGCCTGGCCCGCTCGACCGGCGATCCGCGCTTCGCCTACGACTGTTATCGCCGGTTCGTCGCGATGTACGGCGAGATCGTGATGGGCGTGAAGCCGGACCACGACGACGGCGAGAGCCGGTTCGAGGAGTTGCTGGCGGCCAGGCTGCACGCCGCCCGGGTCGACGACGAGCGCGAGCTCGACGGGGCGGCGCTGGGCGCGCTGGTCGGCGAGTTCAAGGCCGAGATCCTGAAGCGGACCGGGCAGCCGTTCCCGGAGGATCCGGTCGCGCAGCTGTGGGGCGCGATCGAGGCGGTGGTGCGCTCGTGGGAGAACCCGCGCGCCGAGGTGTACCGCCGCATGAACGGCATCGACCGCTCGCTCGGCACCGCGGTCACCATCCAGGCGATGGTGTTCGGCAACCGCGGCCCGGACTCCTGCTCCGGGGTCTGCTTCACCCGCAACCCGGCCACCGGCGAGCCCGGCCTCTATGGAGAGCTCCTGTGGCGGGCCCAGGGTGAGGACGTGGTGGCCGGCGTGCGCACGCCGGAGCCGGTGGCGTCGATGCAGAGCCGCCTGCCGGAGGCGTACGGCGAGCTGGTCGAGCTGTGCAATCGGCTGGAGCATCACTTCGCCGACATGCAGGACATCGAGTTCACCGTCGAGGAGGGCCGGCTCTGGATGCTCCAGACCCGGAGCGGCAAGCGCAGCGGCAAGGCGATGGTGCGCGTCGCGGTCGACATGGTCGGCGAGGGGGTGCTCGACCGCCACGAGGCGATCCGCCGGATCGACCCCGACAAGCTGGGCGAGGTGATGCACTCGACCCTCGACCCGAAGAACCGGCCCACGCCGCTGACCAAGGGGCTGCCGGCCTCGCCCGGCGCCGCGATCGGCCGGGTCGTGTTCTCGGCCAACCAGGCCGAGGAGTGGGTCAAGCGGGGCGAGACCGTGATCCTGGTCCGCACCGAGACCTCGCCGGAGGACATCCACGGGATGAAGGTGGCGGCCGGGATCGTCACCGCGCGCGGCGGGATGACCTCCCACGCGGCGGTGGTGGCGCGCGGTATGGGCCGCCCGTGCGTGACCGCGGCGACCGATCTCAAGGTCGACCACGCGCGCGAGCGCTTCACCGTCGGCAAGACGGTGGTGGCCAAGGGCGACGTCATCACCCTGGACGGCTCGACCGGCGAGGTGTTCGTCGGTCCGGCCACGCTGGTGCCGGCGTCGATGTCGGCCGAGTTCGAGACGCTGATGAGCTGGGTCGACGAGGTGCGCCGGCTGCGGGTGCGGACCAACGCCGACACGCCGGCCGATGCCCGCACCGCGCGCGCGTTCGGGGCCGAGGGGATCGGCCTGTGCCGCACCGAGCACATGTTCTTCGCGCCGGAGCGGATCCTGGCGGTGCGCGAGATGATCCTGGCCGGCGACGAGGCCGGGCGGCGCGCCGCGCTGGTCAAGATCCTGCCGATGCAGCGGGACGACTTCCTCGACATCTTCCGGGCCATGGACGGCCTGCCGGTCACCATCCGGCTGCTCGACCCGCCGCTGCACGAGTTCCTGCCGCAGACCTCGCAGGACATCGCCCAGGTCGCCGCCCAGCTGGGCAGGCGTCCGGAGGAGGTGGCGGCGGCGGTGGCGGGGCTGCACGAGCAGAACCCGATGCTCGGCCACCGGGGCTGCCGGCTGGCCATGTCCTACCCGGAGATCTACGAGACCCAGACCCAGGCGATCGCCGACGCCGCGCTGCTCGCGCTCGCGGAGGGGGTCACGGTGTTGCCGGAGATCATGATCCCGTTCGTGTCGACCCCGGCCGAGCTCAGCCTCCTGCGCGAGCACGTGCGCCTGGTGTTCGACGAGCGGCTGGCCGAGGCCAAGGTCGAGCTCGAGTACCTGATCGGCACGATGATCGAGCTGCCGCGCGCCTGCCTGGTGGGCGACCGGATCGCCGAGCACGCCGACTTCTTCTCGTTCGGCACCAACGACCTGACCCAGACGGTGTGGGGGCTCTCGCGCGACGACAGCGGGCGGTTCCTGCCGACTTACCTCGACAACGGCTGGCTGGAGCGCGACCCGTTCGTGTCGCTCGATCGGGCCGGGGTGGGCGCGCTCATCCGCATCGGGGTGGAGAAGGGCCGGGCCCGCAAGACCAAGCTCAAGGTCGGGATCTGCGGCGAGCACGGTGGCGACCCGAGCTCGGTCGAGTTCTGTCACGTCGAGGGGTTCGACTATGTGTCGTGCTCGCCGTTCCGGGTGCCGATCGCGCGGGTGGCCGCGGCCCGGGCGGCGCTGCGCGGAGAAGCGAGAGGGAAGTGAGTGTGATTCGGACAACCCCGACCGGCCCGGCCAGGTCCAATGCTCCCGTGGTCATGTGGCCAAGACGAGTTCTTTCGATCGCAGCGCTGGCGGGGTTTTGCGCCGGGTGCCCGGCGACCGGTGACGAGGTTCGCCCGCCGGAGGACCAGTTCTACTTCCCGACCGGGATGGACGTGTCGCCGGATCAGGAGACCCTGTTCGTGGCCAGCGCCAACTCGGACCTGCGCTACGACTCCGGCTCCGTCCAGGTCGTCGACCTGCGCACGGTCGACAACATCATCGAGGACTGGCTGGGCTCGGGCGAGGCGCCGGAAGACCTCGACTGCGCGGTCGACCTCCTGGTCCCCTACACCCTGGTCTGCGACGAGAACGAGGTCATCAGAAGGTCGTCCAGCGTGCGGATCGGCAACTTCGCCACCGATCTCAAGGTGCAGGCGCTGGACGATCCCGACCTGCTGCGCCTGTTCGTGGCGGTGCGCGGCGATCCGTCGCTCACCTGGATCGACTACGACGTCCAGGCCCACCAGCTGAGGTGCAGCTCGTCGAGCGGGTACGCCGAGTGCGACGACGAGCACCGGCTGATCCAGCTGCGCAACGACGAGGACTTCGTCTCCCTGCCGCCCGAGCCGTTCGGGGTCTACGTCGATTCGACCCTCGGCTACGTGGTCATGACCCACCTGCAAAACGGGGCGATCACGCTGGCCGATGCGCCCCCCGATGGCGAGGCTCCGATCGTCTCCGACGCGATCGGCAACCTGTTCGCCGGCGATCCGCAGACCGGCTTCCGCGCGGCGGTCGGCGTGGCCGGGCGCGCGCCCGGTACGCCCAATGATCGGATCTACGTGACCAGCTCGCTCGAGGCGCGCGTCCAGACGCTCATCGCGGTGCGGCCGCAGGGCGGCGGGCTGCCCACGCTGGTGCCGGCCGAGTTCTTCTTCATGAGCCGCGGCGTGACGACCTCCAACATCGGGCGCGGCATCGCGTTCGCGAGCGACGGCTCGCGCGCGTACATCGTCAACCGCGCCCCGCCGATGCTCCACATCATCGACACCTCGCTCGACGCGCTCGGGGTGCCGAGAAACGCGTTCGTCGGCGCCGTCGAGCTGTGCCCCGAGGCCGCCAACCTGACCGTCACCACCATCCAGGATCGAGAGCGCATCTTCGTCTCCTGCTTCCGCAACGGGCAGGTGTGGTCGATCGATCCCCGCGGCGCGGTGGTGGACTCCATCATCGAGGTCGGGCGCGGCCCGCACGCGCTGGTCGCCGCGCCGGGGCGCAACCGCCTGTACGTCTCCAACAACCTCGAGGGAACGGTGGCCGTCGTCGACCTGACCCCGGGGGCAGAGACCGAGAACCGGGTCGTCCTCCGGCTCGGTCGGCCGCAGTCCGCGGGAGAGGCCCCATGAACCGGGAAGATCGAGCTGCCGCGCGCGTGCGGGCGGCGGCGTGGGCGGCGGTGCTGGTGCTGGGCGGGGCGGCCTGCTCGGAGGACAGCGTCCCGCTCACCATTCGAAACCTCGATCGCCCCACCGCGGTGGCGTTCGGCTGCTACGGCGAGTACCGGGTGAACGGCGGCGATACGAGCGCCGAGGGCACCGTGACCAGGAGCGCCCAGCCGGTCGGCTCGTGCGCCCAGCACGCGACCGGCACGCCGCCGGAGGGGCAAGAAGGGCTGACCGATTCGCCGCGGCTGTACGGGTTCCTGCTGCAGGACAGCCGCGGGACCGTGGCGGTGGTCGACTCGGAGACGCAGTCGGTGCTCGACAGCGATCCGCTGACCCCGGGCAAGAACGCCATCCCGATCGGCACGCTGCCGGTCGGGCTGGTCGGGGATCACTCCGGTTGCTTTCTGGTGTCGGCCAGCGCGGCCAGCTGCGACCTCGCGTCGATGGACGTCAGCTCGGCGCTGGATCTGCGCGCCGCGGCCGGCATCGCGCGGGTGAACATCACCAGCTCGGACGGCGTCCTCATGCGGGCCAAGCCGCGCGCGCTGGTCGGCCGGCCGGAGCCGGACAACAAGGTCTCCCCGGCGCCCGAGCCCGAGCCGATCGGCCTCGAGTGCCCGGCCAGGCCGCGCGGGCTGGTCTACGTGGCGTATCCGCAGTGTCACCTGATCGCCGCGGTCGACGCCGACAGCGGCCAGATCCAGGCCGGCGTCCAGTTCGCCGAGGACGGCAGCGCGACCGTGACCGACGGGGCGGTGAGCTGCCCCGACGAGTGCGGCGACGGCTCGATCTCGCCGACCCTGGCGCTGGGCGGCCCCGACCTCGACGCTGGCCCGCCCGACGCCGGCCCGGTCGACGCCGGCCCGGTCGACGCCGGGCCTCCTCCCCCGGACGCGGGGCCGCCGACCATCGACGACATGGCGCCGCGGCCGGTCGCGCTGCATCAGGGCAAGGACGGCAGGCTCTACGTCGGCGCCGAGAACAGCCCGATCGTCACGGTGATCGGGCTGGACGAGGCGGGTGGGTTCGCCGATGTGAGCAGCGTGCAGCTGGACGGCGCGGTCGGGGTGACCTCGCTGGCCCTGTCGGGCGAGGTCATCAACGGCGGCGCGAACGGCGCGCCGGGTGGCGACGGCGGCACCAGCCGGTTCCTCTACGCGGTCGGGACCGACCGGACCGTGCGGGTGGTGAAGGTCGACGGTACGGAGATGGAGGAGTGCGACACCCAGGTCGATCCGCGCCTGATCCACGCGGAGACCGACGCGCAGCTCCTGCCCTGCTTCCCGATCGGCGATCCGCGGACGCCGGCGCGGCGCCCGGGCGCGATCTCGCCGGGCATCCAGATGCCGGGCGACCAGGCCCCGCTCGACGTCGCCTTTGCCGCGATCGTGCCCGAGGCGGCGCCGGAGGAGCCGGCCCCGCTCGCGCTGTCGGGCACCTTTGCGTTCGTCACCACCAGCCAGGGCAACGTCTACGTGGTGAACGTGGACGACGACGTCTACCCGGACGCCGAGCAGCCCGACGATCCGGCGGCGGTCTCCATGACGCTGGCGCTGCCCCACCAGATCCGCGACCGAGGCACCGGCCGCAGCGAGGTGGCGACCAGCTGCGGCACGCCATCGACCGATCCGTCGCTGCTCGGGCCCCGGGTCGACACCGGACCGAGCCGGACCTTCGCCACCGAGCGGATCGCGCAGGAGAAGCTGCACCTCATGCCCTGGGTGCATCAGGTGTCGTGCGTGGGGACCGACGACCAGAAGTCCGCGACCAGCGAGCTGTCGTTCACCGCGCCGGTGGCCGACCGCGAGCTGGCCTTCCCGGACTGGCGATCGGTCCTGAACGAGACCTGGTCGCTTGTGTTCGAGGGCGTGCTGTCGCGCGATGGCTTCATCCAGGACGTGGACGGGCCGTCGATACGGAGCGGGGGCATCGGGGTGGACGGCTTCACGCTGACCTTGAACGACCCGAGCGAGGCGTTCTGCCAGCTCGGGGTCGAGCCGCTCGACGAGGTCCAGCTGCTCGGCTGCGATCCGACGCTGGGTGACGGGCAGTGCGGTCTGGGTGAGACCTGCTACGTGCACCCGGAGACGCCGTCGGTGATCACCACCGGGGTGTGCCTGCCGGCGGATCGCGCCGATTCACTGGCCACGCCGTGTCGCGACTTCCTGACCACGCGCCGCCAGTTCTCGGCCAGCGAGGTCTTCGCCGACCATGTGGTGCTGGTGCCGCGCCGGCGGGTCCTGCGCACGTCACCGCTCGACGGATGCACCAGCGACGAGCAGTGCGAGACGATGGCCCAGGTGGATGAGGCGCTGGGCGATCCGACTCACCCGGTCGCCATCCGCCCGGCCCCGACCGGCTACGACTGGGTCTGCACCCAGGACCCGAGCCGCCCGCCAGCGCCGGATCGCTGCCTCATGGCGTGCGAGACCACCGACGACTGCGAGGAGGGCAACGCCTGCCTGGCCGGCTTCTGCAACGAAGGGGTGCCGCCCGGGCCGGAGTGCGTCCAGGCGGTGCAGCGCTACCAGGTGCGGGCCAGCGACGCGTTCGTGGCCGTCGGGACGATCAGCGGGTACCTGCACAACCGGGTGCGCGGTGCGGACGGCCAGTGCGTTGCCGACCCGGACGCCAGCCCGCTCCAGGTCGGCCGGATCCCGCTGCGTGCGCCGCCGTGCGTCGAGAGCGACGACCCCATCCGCGACGTCTCACCGAACCCGTGCTCGCACCTGGTCGATCAGACCGAGGCGGTGACCCCGTTCGAGGACCAGGACGGGCAGTGCGTGGCGCAGGACGACGCGGTGGTCGACCGCCCGCAGATCCCCGCGCTGCAGCTCCAGAACCCGTCGATGCGGTTCAACCTGGTCGATGTCGCGACCACCGGCGACCTGGTCTGCAACGGCGATCGAGCCGGTGACCTGCCGCTGTTCTCGGCCGCCTATCCCGGCTACGAGATCGACGTCCCGATCATCGGGGGCTTCATCCCGCTGTTCGTGCAGTTCGCGGCGACGCCGACCTTCCCGCTCCGCATCGCGCCGGCCCCCGATGGCCGGCTGTGGGTCCTCGATCAGGGAGACGGGGGGGGCGCGGCCGGGCGGGTGTTCACCCTGGTCCCGAACGCCCCCGCGTCCGACTTCTTCGGCACCGTCATCATCCAGTAGCGGCGGCGGCGGCGCCTGCCCTGGCCAGGTCGGCTAGCGGCAGTCGTCGTCGGCGTTGTCGTGGATGAGGAAGGCGGCCAGGCTGCCGTTCTCGCGCACCCGGTCGCGCAGGCCCTGCACGTCGCAGGTCGGCAGGAGCGGGTTGTCGGTGATGGCCGAGTCCTCGCCGATCTCGGTCAGGGCGCCGAGCCCGATCTCGGCCAGCGCCGCGTTGTCGCGCAGGTCGAGGGCGCCGCGCACGGTGACCAGGGCGGGGAAGCCGAGCGCGGTCAGCGCGTCGTCGTTCTCGATCGCGAGCGAGTCGGCGTCCTGGATGGCGTCGAAGGCGGCGAGGTCGGCCAGGCTGGCGGCGTCGGCCACCTGCACTGCGCCGATCGAGGTGATGGCGCCGAGCGAGAGGTCGGTGAGCGCGCCGCAGCCGAGCAGGCGGAGCTGAGCGGGGGTGCCGGTCAGGGCGGGCAGGGCGATCGAGGCGAGGGCGGGGGCGTCCGACACGATCAGGCTGCCCTGCTCGAGGGCGGGGAGCTCGAGGGAGGCCAGCGCGGCCATCCCGTCCAGCTTGACCACGCCGGCGGTGCGGAGCTTGCCGAGGTCGAGGGCGGCGCCGGCGTGTCCGCCGAGCGCGACCGAGCCGCTGACCAGGCAGTGGAGGTCGACGTCGGCCGCCGCCGCGGCGACGCCGCCGGTGCTCTCGAGGGCGGGGGCGTCGAGCGCGGCCAGGCCGGGCGCGTCGATCTGGACGCTGCCGCCCACGGTCTGGAGCGCGGGCAGGCGGATCGAGGTCAGCGCGTCGGGGTCGGCGGTGATGACGAGGTCGCCGGTGATGACCTCGAGCTCGGCGAGCTCGACGGCGCCGGCGCTGCCCTCGAGGCGGACCGAGCCGTTCACCATGCGGATGCCGCTCAGGCCGGCGAGGTCGGAGCCGGTGAAGTCTCCGTCGAGGATCGCGCGCGCCGGGAGCTCGGTCTCCGGTTCACCCTGGGCGGCGGTGCGGTTGGGGCAATCGTCGGTGACGCCGGCGTCGACGCCGCTCACCGCCGCGTCGGAATCCGAGCCGTCACCGGGACCATCGTCGCCGGAGTCGTCGTCGCCACAGGCCGCGGCGAGCGCGGCGGCGAGGGGGAGGGCTGCCAGGACGAGGGGCCATCGGGTCATCGCGCCAGAATAGGGGGTTCAGGAGTGAACTGGCTACGGTTTCCGGTGGCAGATGGCGACGGGGCGCGGCGGGGACGCACCGGCGCGGCCGAGGGCGGCGAGGTCGGGGCGGGCGGCGCGGCGGCTGATGCGGCCAGCGCCGTCGGTGGTGCCAGCGGCGCGACCGCGGCGGCCGGCTCGGTCGTGGTCGGCCGCGACATCGCGCAGAGCATCAGCGCCGCGGCCACGATGACCACGGCCGCCGGCGCCATCGATGCGACGTGGGCCCGTCGCCGCCTGCGCGAGCGGGCCAGCCGGCGCAGGCTGGTCTCGACCTCGATCGCGCTGGCGAACCGATCCTCGGGCCGCACCGCCAGGCAGCGCGCGATCACCTCGCGGAACGGCTGCGGGATCCCGGCCAGCCTCGAGCGCGGGCGGCGGCGATGGAGCTGGTGATAGCGCGGCCCGGACAGGAGCTCGAACAGGAGCAGCCCCAGCGCGTACACGTCCGACGCCGAGGTCGCGGTCTCGCCGCGCGCCTGCTCGGGAGCCCAGTAGCCCGGGGTGCCGACCGGTCGCGGGTCGCGGCTCGGGCCCAGCCGCCGGTCGCGGGCCAGCCCGAAGTCCATCACCTTGACCAGGTCGTGCCGGCTCACCATGACGTTGGCCGGCTTGAGGTCGCGGTGGACCACGCCCTCGCGGTGGGCGGCGGCCAGCGCGCCGACCAGCTGGTGCGCGATCCGCGCGGCCCGCTCGTGGGGCAGGGGGCCGCGGGTCAGCGTCTCGGCCAGCGTCTCGCCCTCGATGAGCTCCATCGACAGGAACGGCACGGCGCCGCACTTGCCCAGGTCGTAGATGCGGCACACGTTCGGGTGGCTGATCCGCCGCCCGAGCAGGAGCTCCTGGTAGAGGTGGGTCACCAGCGCCGGCGCGTCGCCCACCTGCGGCGGAAGGAGCTTGATCGCCACCCGGATGCCGAGCAGCAGATCCTCCGCCTCGTAGACCTGGCCCATGCCGCCGGTGCCGAGCTGGCCGAGCAGGCAGAAGCGGTCGGCCAGCACGTGGCCGATCGCGTACTCCTCCTCGCCGGCGCTCGGGCCGAGCAGATCCGATCGCGTATCGGCCCACGTGCGCTCGACCGGCGACGAGTGGGCCAGCTGGGCCAGCACCAGGCGGCACTCGGGGCACGCGTCCATGTGCCCCTCGATCGCCGCCGCGTCGGCGCCGTGCACGTGTCCGGCGGTGAACGCGACGATGAGGTTCTCGTCCGGGCACTCGACGCTGGTGGCGATCATGGTCGCCACCCGCCCTGGGTGGGTCGGGCGCGCCCGGATTGTCGCCGCTCGTACATCGGTTGCGGCGGATTGCAATGGTCGCGCCACGCGTCCCGGCCATGCACAAGCGAGCGATGCTCCCGTTCCGCCGACGATCGTGCGCAGCGAGCAGTGGGGCCGGCTACGGGCCTAGCCAGCCACTCGACTGGCCAGTCCCTGCCGCGGGCAGGGGGCGGTCGCCCGGCTGAGGCGAGGTCCTAGCTGCCGCTGCCGCCGCTGCTGCCGCCGCTGCCGCTGCCGCGCGAGGTCGGCGGCCGCGGCGGGATGCTAGGCGGCGGGATGCTCGGCGCCCGCGTTCTGCCCGGCCCCGCCCCTGGATCGGTCGCGACCGGCAGGTCCTGCCGCGACGTGGCGGCGTCCTCGGCGCGCGCCGCCGCGCGCAGGTAGACCCGGGCCACCTCCGCCTCGTCGAGGAAGCCGAGGATCTCGCCCTTGTCGCCGACCACCGGCAGCTCGCGCAGCCCGTTCTGCACCAGCTTCTCGGTCGCGACGTGGAGGTCGTCGTCCGGGCCGACCGTGACCGACGGCTGCATCAGATCGGCGGCCACCACCCAGGTGATGTCGCGCTGCTCCGAGGCCAGCACGCGGAGCGACTCGGCGCTGACCAGCCCGGCCAGCGAGCCGTCCGGCTCGACCACCGGGAACACGTCCTGCCACGCCTCCTCGCCGATCCGGCGCAGCATGTCGTCGGCCGCCGCGGCGGGCGAGAAGCTGACGAACGGGCGCCCGCGCGCCATCAGGTCGCCGACCCGCACCGTGCGAAGCACGTCGAGCAGGAGCGCGTCGCGGTGGACCGGCGAGTCGCGCTGGGTCGGGACCTGCGCGTCATAGAGCGTCCGGTTGCGCAGCGCCACGAAGGAGATGCCGAGGGCGAGCATGAGCGGGACCAGGAGGTCGTAGTTCCCGGCCAGCTCGCAGACCAGCACCAGCGCGGAGAGCGGCACGTGGGCCACCCCGCCGTAGAAGCAGCCCATCCCGACCAGGGCGAACGCGCCGGGATCGATGGCCGGGTCGATCCAGATCTGCATCGCGCGCCCGAACGCCCCGCCCAGCAGGCCGCCGATGGCGAGCGAGGGCGCGAAGTCGCCGGCGCTGCCGCCGCTGCCGATGGTGAGCGTGGTGGTGACCAGCTTGGCCCCGGCCAGCGCCGCGAGCAGGCCGACCGCGTTCCACCCGCCCGGCAGCCACGACGATCCCGAGATGGCCATCTGCACCGCACCGTAGCCGCCGCCGAGCAGGCCGAGCCCCTGGCCGGGCCGATCGATCGCGTTGCCGACCAGCGCGATGATCGGGGTGCAGAGCACGCCGAGCACCAGCCCGCCGATGGCCGGGCGGGTCCACTCCGGCCCGGGCAGCCGCTCGGCGGCGCGCCTGACCCAGCGGAACACCGCCAGGAACACGATCGCGACCGCGGCCAGGACGATGGCGAGCAGCGCGTAGAGCGGCAGGTGTGATGGCTCGAACGCGAACCGCGCGGCATGCGAGAACAGCGTGCTCTCGCCGAAGATCGACGTGACGATCGAGTAGGCCACCACGCTGGCAAGCACCGACGGGACGAGCCCGTCCGACTCGAAGCCGTCGCGATAGAGCACCTCGACCGCGATCAGCGCGGCGCCGAGCGGGGTGCGGAACACCGCCGCGATGCCGGCGGCCACCCCGGCGACCAGGAGGATGCGCTGCTCGCGCGGGCTGACCCGGAGCAGCCGCCCGACGGTGGAGCCGAGCGCGCCGCCGATCTGCATGGTCGGCCCCTCGCGCCCGCCGACCCCACCCGAGCCGAGCGTGGCGGCCGAGGCGAGCGCCTTGACCCAGATGACCCGCCGCCGGATGACGCCGTGCTGGTGGTGGAAGGCGTGGATCATCGCGTCGGCCCCGCCGCCGCGCGTCTCCGGCGCCAGCCGGGTGATCAGGCCGCAGGCCAGCCCGCCCAGCGCGGGCATGAACAGGAGCAACCACGGGCGGAACGGCTGGTGCATCAGCGTGCCGGCGAAGGTCTCGCCCTCGGCGCGCAGCGGCTCGTAGCCGACCAGATACTCGAGCAGGAACATCTGGATGTACTCGAGCCCGGCGAAGAAGGCGGCCCCGGCCAGTCCGGCCGCGGCGCCGACCAGGGCGGCGCGGAGGAGCGTGCGGCCGACCAGGCGCAGGTCGAGCGGCGCGGTCTCGGCGAACAGGAGCGGCAGGAAGGTCCCGGGCCCGCTCTCCCAGCTCTGCATCCAGCGCGGGCGCCGCTCCCAGAGAGAGCGGCACGACAGGCGGATGCGGTTCCAGCGCGGTTGTGATCCCACTAGTGCACCGCCGCCGATATGGCGTCAACGAGGCGGTGTGGATCGCCGTCGAGCGCAAGGCGCGACGACGACGGGCTACTCGCTGTAGCTCGAGGAGTTGCAACGCAGCGATCGGCGGTGAGGCGCACCGGATCGTTGATGTCATATCGGCGGCGGTGCACTGGTCGCTGCGCCTATGGATCGGCGGGCGGCGCGCCGTCCTCGACCCTGACCACCGCGGCGCCCAGGGCCGCGGCCAGGTCGCCCGCGGCTCGCGCCACCGCCTCGCGATCGTGGCTCTCCACGGTCAGGAGCACGCGGTACTCGGTCTCCTCGAAGCGCGGGTAGCTGCCGAACGCGACCTGCGGGTGAGCCGCCACCACCCGATCGAGATCGGTGGTGATGGCCGCCTCGTCCGCCATGACGTAGATCCGCGCGGTGAAGAACGGGCGCGAGCGGAAGCGCTCGCGGATGGAGAGGAACTTGCGGCGGAACAGGGACGGAACGCCGGGCAGGATGTAGACGTTGCGGTACGCGATGACCGGCCAGACCTGATCGTCGCCGTGGACCAGCTCGGCCCCGTCGGGCACCTCGGCCAGGCGCAGGTGGCTGTCGGTCAGGCGATCGCCGTAGTACTCGCGGAGCCGCGCCTCGAGGGCCGGGTGGCGAACCACGCTGGTGCCGAACCCGCGCGCCACGCCGGCCATGGTCACGTCGTCGTGGGTCGGACCGACCCCGCCGGAGGTGAACACCGCGTCGAAGCGGGCGGCGACTCGCGGCACCGTCTCCGCGATGTCGTCGACCTCGTCGGGGATGATCGTGATCCGGCCCAGCTCCACGCCGAGCTGGCGCAGCTCGCCGATGAGGAAGCGCGCGTTCTCGTCGGCGAACTTGCCGGACAGGATCTCGTTGCCGATGATGATCACGGCGGCGCGCGCCATCTCGGTCAATGTATCAGGGCCGCGATCGGATGGACACACCCCGGCGGAGCTGCTAAACAGCCTCGATTCATGAACTTGCTCCTGCGAGGCGGGCGAGTGATCGACCCGGGCCGGAAGATCGACGCCGCCCTGGACGTCCGGATCGAAGGCGGCCTCATCGCCGAGATCGGCCGCGGCCTGGCCAGCGGGCGCGGGAGTCGCGAGATCGACGCGAGTGACCGGATCGTCACGCCGGGGCTGGTCGACCTCCACGTCCACTTCCGCGAGCCGGGCCAGGAGTACAAGGAAGACATCGCCACCGGCTCGGCCGCGGCCGCCTCCGGCGGGTTCACCACGGTCTGCTGCATGCCCAACACCGTGCCGCCCAACGACTGCCGCACGGTCACCGACCTCATCGTGCGGCGCGGCCGCGAGGCCGGGCTGTGCCGGGTTCGCCCGGTCGGCGCGATCTCGGCCCGGCTCGAGGGCAAGGCGCTCGCCGAGTACGGCGAGATGAAGGAGGCCGGCATCGTCGCGCTGTCCGACGACGGCCGCCCGGTCATGAACGCCGGGCTCATGCGGCGCGCGCTCGAGTACGCGCGCACGTTCGACCTGCCGGTGGTCCAGCACGCCGAGGACCTCAGCCTGGCCGAGGGCGGGGTCATGAACGAGGGCGAGGTGTCGACCCGGCTGGGCCTGCGCGGCCAGCCGCCCCAGGCCGAGTCGGTCATGGTCGGTCGCGACCTCGAGCTGGTCGAATGGACCGGCGCGCGCTACCACGTGGCCCACGCCTCGACCGCGCGCACGATCGAGCTGGTCCGCCAGGCCAAGCGGCGCGGCCTGCCGGTGACCTGCGAGGTCACCCCGCACCACCTGCACCTCACCGACGACGCGGTCGCCGCGCCGCCCGGCTACGACACCCGCGCCAAGGTCAACCCGCCGCTGCGCGGGTCGGCCGATCTCGAGGCGCTGCGCGAGGGCCTGGCCGACGGCGTCATCGACTGCATCGCCACCGACCACGCGCCGCACTCGTCGGTGGAGAAGGACGTCGAGTTCGATCACGCCGCGTTCGGCATGATCGGGCTGGAGACCGCGCTGCCGCTGGTGCTCGAGCTGGTCCGGGCCGGCGTCATCGACGTGGTCCGCGCGATCGCGCTCCTGTCCAGCCAGCCGGCCCGGGTGTTCGGGCTCGACGCCGGCGGGGCGGGGTCGCTCGCGCCGGGCGCGCCGGCCGACCTCACGGTGATCGACCTCGACCTTGCCTGGACGGTGGAAGAGGCGGCGATCCGCTCGCGCTCGCACAACACGCCGTTCGTCGGGCGCGCGCTGCGCGGCGGCGCGCTGCTGACGCTGATGGGCGGGAGGGTCACGTTCGACCGGGCCGGGCTGGTGGCCTCGTGAGCCCGATCCGCCGCCCGCCGGCGGTGCTGGTCCTGGAGAACGGGCGCGCCTTCCGCGGCACCGGCTTCGGCAGCGAGGGCGAATCGATCGGCGAGGTGGTGTTCAACACCGCCATGACCGGCTACCAGGAGATCCTGACCGACCCGTCCTACGCCGGTCAGATCGTCGTGATGACCGCGCCGCAGATCGGCAACACCGGCGCCAACGACCTCGACATGGAGGCGGCGCGGCCGTTCTGCGCCGGGCTGGCGGTGCGCGAGGCGGCGCTGCGCCCGTCGAGCTGGCGGTCCGAGCGCGCGCTCGATCGGGCGATGGCGGACGCCGGCCTGGTCGGGATCGAGGGGATCGACACCCGCGCGCTCACCCGCGAGCTGCGCGACCACGGCGCCATGCGCGGCGCGATCTCGACGGTGGCGGGCGGCGCGGGCGGCGAGGAGGAGCTGCTGGCGCGGGTGCGCTCGTCGCCGGTGATGGTCGGGCTCGACCTGGTCCCGCGGGTCACCTGCGCGCGGGCCTACGAGTGGGACGAGCCGAGCTGGCAGCCGCCGGATCAGCCGCGCGCGCGCCCGCTGCCCCCGGCCGAGCTCCACGTGGCCGCCTACGACTTCGGCATCAAGCGCAACATCCTCCGCCTGCTGCGCGACGCCGGCTGCCGGGTGACGGTGCTGCCGGCCACCACCCCGGCGTCCGAGGCGCTCGCGCTCGGCGCCGACGGCTACTTCCTGTCGAACGGCCCCGGCGACCCGGCCGCGGTCGACTACGGCATCGCCGCGGTGCGCGGCCTGGTCGGGTCCGGAAAGCCGGTGTTCGGCATCTGCCTCGGCCACCAGATCCTCGCCCTCGCCCTCGGCGCGCGCACCTACAAGCTCCCGTTCGGCCACCACGGCGCCAACCACCCGGTCCTCGACCTGGCCACCGGCAAGGTCGAGATCACCTCGCAGAACCACGGCTTCTCGGTGGCCGGTGACGGGCTGCCCGACGGAGCCGAGCGCACCCACGTCAACCTCTACGATCAGACCATCGAGGGGATCCGGGTCGACGGCGCGCCGGTGTTCGGCATCCAGTACCACCCGGAGGCCAGCCCCGGGCCGCACGACGCCGGCTATCTGTTCGGCCGGTTCGTGGCGACCATGCGCGGGCCGGCGTAGCCCACCGCTCATGACCCCCACGCCCGTCGCGGAGGAGGAGGAGCGGGCCGGCGATCCGCTGCTCTATCGCGTGGCCGACGATCTGTTCCACCGGCTCGGCGGCGAGGACGCGGGCGAGCTGGCCGGGGCGCGCGAGCTCTACGACGGTCGCCGCGGCCGGGTCCGCCAGGACGAGGAGCTGTGGGAGCCGTGGACCCAGGCCTTCCTCGAGTGGTTCGCGTTCGAGTGGGAGGGGGCCGACCGGGCCGGGCCGCCGGCCCTGCGCGCGCTGGCCGGCGAGGAGGACGCGCGGCGGGGGGCGGCGCTGCGCGCCTGGCTGCGATCGCAGCGGGCGCTGGTCACCCTCGGCCGCCAGCGGGCCGGGCGCCTGCGCGTCCGCGACCTCTGCCGCGGCGCGCTGTTCGAGGTGGCGGAGCCGCGCGCGCTGCACGGGGTCGAGGCCGGGGACGTGGCCGAGGTCCGGCTGATCGGGTTCGAGGGGCAGGTGCGGTTCGGTCGCACGTTCCTGTTCCACCCGACCGGCACCGCGGCCGCGATCGAGGAGCGGATCGCGCAGATGCGCGGGCAGGGCCGCACCACCGACGACATCCTCGATCAGGTCGCGGCGGTCCGGCTGCGCACCGACCGCTACCGGCACGTCGATCCAGTCCGGCTCTACCGCGCGGCGACCGAGGAGCTGCCGCCGGATCGCGAAGCTGACGGCGAGTAGGCCTCCGTCGAGCGGTCCCGGTGACGTGCATCACCGCGAGATCGCTCGGCCAGCTGGTGCAAAAGCGGGGCGTGGCGAGGGCGGGCCCCGGCCCGGCGGCGTATGCTGCCGCCCATGAGGCACGTCCGAACTGCCCTCGTCGTCTCGCTGGTCTCGTCGATCGCGCTGGTCGCGTGCGGCTCGCGCGAGGCCGGCCCCGAGCCGGTTGCGCCGGCGCCGAAGCCGGCCCCGGTGGCGACCGCGCCGACCCCGCCGGCCCTGCGCCTCGACGACAGCGTGGTGCCACGCGAGTACGCCCTCGATCTCACCCTCGATCCCGGCAAGGCCGATTTCCGCGGCGCGATCAACATCTCGGTCGAGGTGGCCCGGCCGACCCGGCTCATCTGGCTGCACGGCAAGCGGATGACGGTCGGCGCCGCGACGGTCAGCGCGGGCGGCAAGGAGCTCACCGCGACGGCGACCCCGAGCGGCGAGTACCTCGGCCTGGCCCTGCCCGAACAGATCGGTCCGGGCGCGGCGACCATCCACATCGAGTACACCGGCCAGGCCCCGACCACCGACACCGAGGGGCTGTTCCGCCAGACCGACGGCGGCCACACCTACCTCTACTCGCAGTTCGAGCCGACCGGCGCGCGCCTGGCGTTCCCCTGCTTCGACGAGCCCAGCTTCAAGGTGCCGTGGCAGGTCACCCTGCACGTGCCGAAGGGGATGGTGGCGCTGTCCAACACCGCGGTGGCGAGCGAGTCGACCGAGGGTGACGTCCAGACCGTGGTGTTCGGCAAGACCCGTCCGCTGCCCAGCTACCTGGTCGCGCTGGCGGTCGGCCCGTTCGACCTCATCGACCTGGGCCGGGCCGGCAGGAACAAGATCCCGATGCGCATCGCGGTGCTGAAGGGCCGCGCGGCCGAGGCGCGCTACGCCAAGAAGGTGACCGGCGAGATCGTGGCCGGGCTGGAGAACTACTTCGACGTCCCGTTCCCGTACGAGAAGCTCGACAGCGTCGCGGTCCCGACCTTCCTGGGCGCGATGGAGAATCCCGGCCTCATCACGTACTCGTCGCCGATCATCCTGGCCAGCCCCAACGAGGAGACGCCACAGTTCGAGCAGGGCTACGCGGAGACCGCCGCCCACGAGATCGCCCATCACTGGTTCGGCGACCAGGTCACCATGGCCTGGTGGGACGACATCTGGCTGAACGAGTCGTTCGCCAGCTTCATGGCCGATCGGGTGGTCGACGACTGGCAGAAGAGCTGGGGCATCGCGGTCGGCCGGGTCAAGGACCTGCAGCGCGCCTTCAACGCCGACGGTCTCATCAGCGCGCGCAAGGTGCACAACCCGATCGCCGAGCACAACGACATCGCGGGGGCGTTCGACGCCATCTCGTACCAGAAGGGCGGGGCGCTGCTCGACATGTTCGAGGCGTGGATGGGGCGGCCCAGCTTCCAGCGCGCCATCCACGCGTACCTGGTCGCCCACGCGTGGGGCAACGCGACCTCCAAGGACTTCATCGCCGCGCTGGCCGCCGAGTCACGCCCCGAGGTGGCGGCCGCGTTCGAGAGCTTCATCGAGCAGGGCGGCATCCCGCTGGTCTCGCTCGACCTGGCCTGCACCAGCGGCAAGCCGGAGCTGGTCCTCGGCCAGGAGCGGTTCCTTCCGATCGGCTCCAAGGGCTCGGCCGACCAGACCTGGTCGGTGCCGATGTGCGTCGGCTTCCCGCGCGGGGCCAAGAGCGCGGTGCAGTGCTTCCTCTTCACCGGAAAGAGCCAGCGAGTCCCGCTCGACAGCCCGACCTGCCCGGCCTGGGTCGACGGAAACGCGGGCGGGCACGGCTACTACCGCGTGGCCTACGCGCGCGACCTCGGCCAGCAGGTGCTCGACCACGGCAAGCTCGACACCGCCGGGCGGACCTCGGCGCTGTTCAACGTCAAGGCGATGGTGGACTCCGGGCACGCGCCGATGAGCCAGCTGCTCGAGGTGATCCCGTCGGTGGCACGCGACCGCGACCCTGAGATCGTCGGGGTGGCGCTGTCGCTGGTCGAGGACATCGAGCCGCTGGTCGACGCGGCGCTGGTGCCCAGCTACCGCCGCTTCCTGACCCGCAGCTTCGCGCGGTCGGCCCTGGCGGTGGGCTGGAAGCCGCGCCGCGGCGAATCGAGCCAGACCAGCAAGCTCCGCCCGTCTCTCCTGAACTCGGCCGGCCTCATCGGCCAGGAACCCAAGGTGGTCGCCGGCGCTCGCGCGCTCGCCCGCCGCTACCTGGCCCATCCGGCCGGGTTCGATCCGACCCTGGGCGGCCTGGCCCTGGCCACCTCGATGCGGGCCGGCGGCGATCCGGGCCTGTTCGACCGGCTCGAGTCCGCGTTCGAGAAGTCGTCGGATCACCACGTCCGCGCCGCGCTCCTGGCCGGCATGGTCATGAGCCGCGACCCGGCCCAGCGCGAGCGGACCCTGGCCCGGACCCGTGGCGACGAGCTCACCCTGGAGGAGCGATTCACGGTCCTGTTCGTCGCGATGAGCGATCCGGCCGAGCGCGACCCGGTGTGGGACTACGTGACCAAGAACCTGGATCCGATCGCCGCCGGGCTGCCGTTCCTGGTCCGGCCCGGGATCATCCAGTTCGGCGGCTTCTTCTGCGACGCCGAGCACCGCAAGGTGGTCGACACCGTGTTCCGCGCCAAGTTCGAGCGGCTGCCGGGCGGGGCCAAGCAGCTCAAGCAGTCGCTCGAGCGCATGGACCTGTGCATCGCGCGCCGCGCCAAGCACGGCGCCGACGTGGCCGCGTTCCTGGGCAAGCAGTAAGGGGCGGCCTACTCGAGCGGCTCGGCCAGGGCGCGCCCGTTGGTGGCGACGACCCTGGCGTAGTAGCGCGCGCTGTCCTTGGGCGTGCGCGCCAGCGTCTCGAAGTCGACGTGCACGATGCCGAACCGCTTGGCGAAGCCGAGCGACCACTCCAGGTTGTCGAGCAGCGACCAGACCATGTAGCCGCGCACGTCCACGCCCTGGCGGATGGCGTCGTGCACCGCGAGCAGGTGCTGGCGCAGGTACGAGACCCGCAGCGGATCGCGGACCCTTCCGCCGTCGGCCGCCGGTGGATCGAAGAAGGCCGCGCCGTTCTCGGTGACGTAGAGCGGGATGTCGCCGTAGCGCCGCTTGATGAGGAGGAGCGTGTCGGTCAGGCCCTGGGCGAAGACCTCCCAGCCGGTCTCGGTGTAGGTCTTCTGCTTCTGGCGCACCGGTGAGGCCTTGAGCGGCCACGACTTCGCGTCGAAGCGGGCCACGCTGCGCGTGTAGTAGTTGATGCCGAGGAAGTCGATCGGCTGCCGGGTCAGGGCCAGCTCGTCGGCCGGCCACGGCACCCACGCCGGGCCGAACACCTCGGCCAGCTCGTCGGGGCAGGTGCCGAGCATGGCCGGATCCAGGTATTGCCGGTTCATGTAGGCGTCGGCGCGCGCGGTCGCGGCCAGGTCCTCGGGGCTGTCCGAGGCGGGATACTTGGGCTCGATGTTCACCACCAGGCCGATCTGGTGGCGTCCGGTCGCGCGGTAGGCCTGCACCGCGGCGCCGTGCGCGCGCATGAGGTGGCGCGACGCGATCGGCGCCTCGAACTGGTTGCGGTGGCCGGGGGCGAGCGCGCCGTGCAGGTAGCCGCCGTCGGTGACCACCCACGGCTCGTTGAGGGTGGCCCACTTCTTCACCCGCCCGTCGAGCCGGCGATAGACCGCGGTGGCGTACTCGGCGAACCAACCGGCGATGTCCGGGTTGAGCCAGCCGCCCCGATCGTCGAGCGCGGCCGGCAGGTCCCAGTGGTACAGCGTCACCAGCGGCTCGATGCCGCTGGCGAGCAGCGCGTCGACCAGGCGCTCGTAGAAGTCGAGCCCGGCCTGGTTCACCGCGCCGCGGCCGGCCGGCAGGATCCGACTCCACGAGATGCTGAAGCGATACGCGGCCAGGCCGAGCTCGCGCATGAGCGCCACGTCGCTGGCGTAGCGCCGGTAGTGATCACAGGCGACGTCGCCGGTGTCGCCGCTGGGGACCAGCCCCGGGGTGTGGACGAAGCGGTGCCAGATGCTCGGCCCGGCGCCGTCGGCGAGCGGGGAGCCCTCGATCTGGTACGCGGAGGTGGCGCTGCCCCACAGGAAGCGCGGTGGAAACTCGACGGGTTCGCTCATGGCTGGGATCCGCTGGCTGGGGCGCCGCTGGTTCTGCGCCTCTCGATTTCGACGCGCGCGGGCACGGCGGTGAAGCGGAGCTCGCCGTCCTTCCACGCGACCCTCGCGCCGTTGACGGTCGCCCGTCCTGGCGACCCCTCCCACGCCCACGGCAGGGCGAAGCCGCCCGGGGGCGCCTTTGCCGCGCTGACCTCGATGACGACGTGACGCCTCGTGCGCGTCACGGTGTAGCCGATCTGCCCGTAGGGCGTGCGCAGCCGGTCGATCGCGAAGCCGGCGTCGAACCAGGCGACCGGGACGCCGGCGGCCAGGACCAGGGCCCGGTCGGCGTCGCGCGCGTAGGCGAACATGTCGAGCGCCGAGCGAATGTAGTCGGACGCGACCCACGCGTGCGGCATGTCGCCGATGAAGCGGGGCTGGCGCGGATCGCGGCCGACCACCTCGGCCCACTGGTTCCACGCCGCCGGCCGGCGGTGGGCGGCGAAGAACGCGAGCATCTGGCCGGCGCGATCGCGCCAGCCGAGCCGGATGAAGGTGCCGACCACCCGCAGCTCGTACGGGGTGTAGGCGTCCCACAGCCGGGTGCCGTCGCGGCGCGCCACCGACTCCTTCCAGTACCGCTCGAAGGTGCCGTGGACGAGCGCGCGCGGCAGGGTCGGGCCCTCGCGCCCGGGCGCCAGCGCGATGGTGGTCGACGTCGCGTCGAAGTCGCCGAGGTCGGCCGCGCCCGGGATGTAGTCGATGTGATGCAGCGCCGCGGTGGCGGCCACCGACGCATGAAGGTCGGCGCGGAACTGGTCGCGCTGGCCGACCAGGCGGGCGGCGTCGCCGCGCCGGCCCAGCGCCTCGGCGATCGCGACCGCGTCCTGGAAGCCGATCAGGCCCCAGAAGTCGTCCCAGTAGGAGTAGGCCGGCGCCGCGGAGTAGCCCTCGTGGCTGATCGAGGGGGGCAGGAGGCCGTAGCGCGGGCGCCGCGCCGCGGTCTGGTTGGCCGGGGTGCGCTCCGACTGGCGCTGCTTCTCGAGGTAGCGGGCGGCCGCGTCGACGTGCGGCCACATGCTCTCGAGCAGCGCCCGGTCGCCGGTGAAGCGGTAGACCTCGGCGGCCAGGAAGATGAGCTCGCCGGCGCTGTCGTTCTCGGGCACCGGATCGGCCCCGCGCGCGTCGACGCAGCACGGCACCTTGCCGCTGTCGAACTGGTGCGGCGCGTACCAGCGCAGGTAGTCGGCCGCGGTGGCCTCGTGGCCGAGGCGGAGCAGCGACTCGGAGATCATCGCGCCGTCGCGGATCCACGACCGATCGTAGGAGCGCGAGCCGGGCTTGAGCGCCGGGCCCTCGCGGGTCATGAGGATCTGGGCCAGCGACGAGCGCAGGGTGTCGACCAGGACGCGGCCGTCGGCCGGCACCGTGAACGAGACGCGGCCCAGCTTCTCGCGCCAGGCGGACTCGACCGCGGCCTGGCGCGCGGGCAGATCGTTCGTCGCCGGGCCCGGGTCGATCCGACCGGTCAGCGGCGAGACCAGGCCGACCTCGACTCGCTCGCCCGGCGCCAGGTGGAGGTCGTAGACCAGCGCGGCCGAGGCCATGCCGTCCGGATCGACCAGCCGGACCGGCGCGGGCTTGCGCGACGGCGCCGGCGCGTCGGGGAAGCCGCCGCCGTCGAAGCTGGCCAGGCCGACGTGGTCGGGCGGGTCGAGCAGGTGCACCGACGCGGCGCCGTTCACCGCCAGCGCGGCGCCGTCCCAGGCCAGCTCGCGGATCGGGCTGACTCCGCCGGTGATGTTGAGGAACTGGGTGGGTGGGTTGACCTGGAACGGTCGGATCGCCAGCACCAGCTCGAGGTCGAGCGCGCGCGGGCTTCGGTTCTCCACCTGGTAGCGGGCTGCCAGCCTGGCCTGATCGGGCGCTCCGTCGGCCAGCGCGGTGACCCGGAGCTCCCAGCGATGCTCGTCCCGCTCGCGCCAGGTCACGCTCGGGACCGGCAGGTAGCCGTCGGCCAGCGACTGCTCGATGTCGACGTCGGCCCACGAGCTGATCTCGTCGCCGGAGACGATGAAGGGCTCGACCGAGACGCCGCCCTTGCCGAGCTCGAGCGCGCCGTCCTCGGACAGAAGGCCGCTCTGCGACGCCCCCTCGACCCCGACGATCGTCCAGTAGCTCTGCTGGCCGGAGAACCCGCGCGGGAAGCGGCCGCGCGGCGACTCGGCCGCGATCGCGGCGATGAACGCGTTCGGCGAGGCGCCGGTGGCGAGGTCCTCGATCTCCAGCTCGGCCACGCCGTAGGGGCGCTCCTGGCCGTGAAGCAGCAGGCGGGCGTAGCGCGCCTCCGATTCGGGCAGGAGCAGGGGATCGCGCCCGCCGTTCCCGTCGGTGACCCGGCGCGCGAGCTGCCATGTACGCCCGTCGCGCGACAGCTCCAGCTCGTAGCGCGAGGCGTGGCCGCCGCGCAGCCAGCGCACCGTGATGGCGCCGAACTCGCGCGGGTAGCCGAGATCGACGGTGACGCTCTGCTCGCCCCCGGCGTCGCTGCGCCAGGCGGTGTCGGGCCGCCCGTCGACCGCGAGCGCGGCGGGGGAGCTGGCTGCGGCGGAGGACGCGGTCGCGATCGGGGGCGGCGGCGTGGCCGGCGGCGGCGGGACCTCGCGGATGGCCAGGCGATCGAACGCGATCGAGCCGCGCCCGCCGCCGTGCCCGGCCGAGACCACCAGCTCGATCGCGGCGGCCCGGCGGAGCACGTGATCCTTGGTCGGCCCCCAGGCGAACTCGATCTGCCGCTTCTTGACCCGCATCGGCGACCACGCGGCCGGGAACGCGAAATCGGGGCGCCGGAACCACCAGACGTTCTTGCCGGTCTCGTCGACCAGCTTGACCTCGAGGTTGTTGGCCGGTGCGTCGCCGCGCAGGTCGAAGGTGATCTCGTAGCTGCCGGGCAGGTCCAGCGGCAGGGCGCGCCGCGCGATGGCGTAGCCGCCGTGGCCCTGGAAGTCGAAGTCGAGCTGCATGGCGCGGCCGTCGACGCCGTCGGTGTGATGGACGCGGGCCATGACGCCGTCGGAGCCCTCGGCCTTCCAGGCCGCGAGGCTCTCGAAGTCGTCGAGCGCGCGCGGTCCAGGCGCCGGCGCCGGCGCGCCGCCGCGGGCACACGAGCCGAGCGCGGCGCAGAGCCCGGCGAGCGCCAGCCGCCTCATCCCTTGACGCTCCCGGCCAGGAGACCCTGGATGTAGTAGCGCTGCAGGACCAGGAACAGGGCCAGCACCGGCAGCAAGGTGACGACCGAGCCGGCCATCATGAGCTCGCTGTCCTGCACGTGCTCTCGCGACAGCCCGGCCAGCGCGACCGGCAGCGTCTGCAACTTGTCGTCGCCGAGCACGATGAGAGGCCACAGGAAGTCGTTCCACGAGCCGAGGAAGGTGAAGATGGCCAGGGTGACCAGGATCGGGCCGAGCGCCGGCAGCACGATCGAGCGGAACACGCGCACCTCGCCGGCGCCGTCGACGCGCGCCGCCTCGAGCAGCTCGTCCGGGATCGACATCGCGTACTGCCGGACCAGGAAGATGCCGAACACGTTCGCCATCGTCGGGATCAGCACGCCGGCGTAGGTGTTGACCAGCCCGATCTGCTTCAGCATGAGGAAGAGCGGGATCATCGCCACCTGGCCCGGGATGATGAGCGCCCCGAGCAGGACCCGGAACACGCGGTCGCGCCCGGCAAAGGCGAGCTTGGCGAACGCGTAGCCGGCGCTGACGTTGAAGAGCAGCGACAGCGCGGTGGCCGAGGTGGCCAGGAACAGGCTGTTCGCGAAGTGGCGGCCCATCCCGGTCTGGGCGAACAGCTCGCGGTAGTTGGCCAGGGTGGCCTGCGCGGGCAGGAACGGGGGCGGGAAGCTCGACGCCTCGCCGGGCCTCATGAACGAGACCGACACCATCCACAGGAGCGGGCACAGCGTGATGAGCGCGATCGCCAGGAGCGCGCCGTTGATGGTGATTGCCGCCGAGCGCCGGCTCATGCCCGGCTCCACCGGCGGGCCACGTAGAACTGCAGCAGCGTGACCGCGAACATGATCAGGAACAGGACGAACGCGACCGCCGAGGCCGAGCCCAGGTTCCACCACTTGAAGCCCTCCTCGTACATGAAGTAGAGGACGCTGGTGGTGCTCTGCAGCGGGCCGCCCTGGGTCATGACGTACGGCTCCGCGAACAGCTGGAAGTAGCCGGCCATGGTCAGGATGCCGACCAGCGACAGCGTGGGGGCGAGCGCGGACAGCGTGACGAAGCGGAACTGCTGCACCGCGCTGGCGCCGTCCACCCGCGCTGCCTCGTACAGATCGGGCGGGATGTTCTGCAGCGCGGCCAGGAAGATGACCATGTTGTAGCCGTAGTTCTTCCACACGGCGAAAAGGACGATGGCCGGCATGGCCCAGTTCGGATCGCCCAGCCAGTCCACCGGATCGATCCCGAACCAGCCGAGCGCGTAGTTGATGAGGCCGTAGCGGGTGTGGAGCAGGTACTTCCAGATCACCGCGACGGCGACCAGGGTGGTGACGACCGGTGCGAACAGCGCGGTGCGGAAGATGCCCTTCAGCCGGGTCACCCCGGCGTTGAGCAGGAGCGCGGTGCCGAGCGACATCGCGATCGAGAGCGGCACGCCCAGCACCACGAACAGGAGCGTGTTGCCGAGCGCCTTCCAGAACAGCGGCGTCTCGAACAGGCGGAGGTAGTTGCGCGCGCCGACGAAGCGCAGGTTGCCGATGTCGGCCAGGGCGTAGAGGTCGAAGTCGGTGACGCTGAGGACGAGCGCGGCCAGGACCGGCAGGAAGAAGAAGACGGCGATGACGACCAGGGCCGGCGACGCGAACAGCCAGCCGGCGCGGCCAGCGCCGCCCCTCACTCGCTCGCCTCGCGATCCAGCACCCAGCGGCGCTTCTCGAGGATGCGGTCGGCGCGGGCGTCGAGCTCGGCCGCCGCCTGGTCGACGGTGATGCGGCCGTGCGCGGCCTGCTCGCCGATCACGTACAGCTCGGTCGCGATGCGCTGCCACTCCGGGACGCTGGGCGTGGGCTCGACGCGCTCGAGCTGGTCGCGGAATGCGGCCGCGTGCACGTCGCTGGCCAGGGCCGGATCGTTCCACGGCGTGCGGCGCGGCGGCAGGTCGCCGCCGAGCGCGTTCAGGCGGAGCTGGATGTCCGGGCGCGACAGGTACTCGATGAGCTGCCAGGCCGCCTGCTTGTGGGGGGAGCCGGCGAAGACGACGAGGCTGGCCCCGCTCGCGATCGACGCGCCCGGTCCGTCCGGGCCGGGCAGGGGGGCGGTGGCCCACGCACCCTGCACCGCGTCGGGCAGGCGTCGCTTGAACTCGCCGATCTGCCACGGGCCGGAGATGTAGAAGGCGAAGAAGCCGCGGCCGAACTCGTCCCACACGTTCGAGACCTGGAGGTTGGTGACCTTCGGGGCCAGGCCGCTCTGGAACGCGTCGACGTAGAAGGCGAGCGCGCGGCGAAAGCCGGCGCTGCGGAAGTTCCCCCACCGGCCGCCGTCGCGCAGCAGCGGCTCGTCCTGCTGCAGGCCCAGCGCGAGCAGCGGCTCGAACTCGTTGAGCGGCATCAGCACCGCGAAGTGGTCGGGCGCGGCGCGGCGCTGGATGGTGCCCATCATCTCGCGCCACTCCGGCCAGCTCCGCGGCGGATGCGAGTAGCCGGCCTCGGCCAGGATGTCGCGGCGATAGAAGAGGAGGCGAGTGTCCACGTACCAGGGGACGCCGTACACGCGGCCGTCCACGACGTTGGTGTTCCAGACGCCGGCGAAGTAGTCGGCCGGGGCGACCACCCGGGACCCGGCGATCTCCTCGTCGAGCTGGCTGAGCGCGCCGATCGCGGCGAACTCCGGGATCCACGTGTTGCCCATCTGGGCCACGTCGGGCGGAGCGTCGCCGACCACCGCGGTCAGCAGCTTCTCGTGCGCGCCGATCCACGGCAGCTTCTGGACCTCGACGCGGATGCCGGGGTGGCTGGCCTCGAAGTCGCGGGTCAGCTGGCTGACCAGCTCGCCCTCGCGGCCGACCGCCCACAGCTCGAGGACGACCTCGTCGGACGACTGGCTCGCGCAGGCGGGCAGGACGGCGAGGAGCGCGGCGGTGAGGAGCCCGGCCGCTGGCGGCCTCACTTCACCGCCTCGAGCCAACCCCCGCTGAACCCGGCCCGAGTGAGCCCGAGGCGGATGTGCGGGTTCTTCTGCATCACCTTCCAGACGAGCTCGCTGCGGTGGTTCTCGATCATCGCCACGATCGGGCCCTGATCGATCCCGAGGTAGTCCTCGTCGACCCAGCCGAAGCCGCGCACGACCCGGCCGCTGGTGACCGGTACGTCGAAGTCGAAGCTCGGGTTGAACGCGTCGACGAAGCCGTAGGTCGAGTAGATCTGCTCGCCGTACAGCCGGCGCATCTCGACCATCGCCGGGATCGCGATCTCCGGGGCGAAGGCGATCGACGACGCGGCCGCGGTCGGCGCCAGGGTGCCGTCGTCGTACGAGGCCATCCCGCGGGCCGAGTAGCCGCGGAACACGCGCCGCTTGCCGCCGTACTCGTGCTCGAGGTCGCCCGGTCCGTCGCAGGCGGTCAGCCCCCAGATGTCCTCGCTGTAGCCCTTCCAGCCGTCCGGGTTGGCGGCGGCGTAGGCGCGCTGGGCCAGCGTGGCCCGCCGGCTGTTCTCGAAGTAGTCGATCCCGTGCTGCTGCATGTAGGGATCCTTGATCCCGCGGAAGTCGACCCACACCTGGCTGTACTGGTGGCCGAACAGCGGCGGGAAGTGGAGGTGCTCCTGGCCGTACGACTCGCGCCAGCTCTTGTCGTAGTTCGCCGACCACGCGGTCCACGCCGCCGGTTCGACCGGGTGGGTCGGCGAGCCGAGCGCGAGGATGTAGACCAGCATCGCCTCGTTGTAGCCGACCCAGTCGTAGGCCAGAAATCCAGACTCCGGCTTCCAGCCCATCGAGATGGCGGGAGGGCGGGTCTGCGCCCACGGCCAGTCCACCCGGCCGTAGATCTCCTCGGCCAGGCTGCGGATCTCCGCCTCGGCCGGGTCGTCCTGATCGAAGTACGACTGGGCGAACAGGACCCCGCCGAGCAGCAGCGTGGTATCGACCGTCGACAGCTCCACGTCCTTGAAGCGCTTCCCGGTCTTCATGTCGAGGAAGTGGTAGAAGAACCCCTTGTAGCCGGTCATCCCGGCCGGGTCGGGCCCGGACGGCGCCTTGTCGAGGAAGCGCAGCGTGGTCAGGACCCGGTCGCGCGCCTCCTCGCGGCTGACGTAGCCGCGCTCGACCCCGACGCCGTACGCGGTCAGCCCGAACCCGATCGCCGCGATGCTGCTGAACGACGGCGTCGGGAAGCGATCCGGCACCAGGCCGTTGTCGGGGTTGGCCGTCTCCCAGAAGAAGCGGAAGGTGCGCTCCTCCAGGTCGTCGACGACCTCGTCCGGCGCCATCGCCGCCGGAGGAGGGTTCTGGGTGGCCGGCTGGCGCTGGTCACCCGCGCAGGCCGACAGGAGGGCCGCGGCGGCCGCTGCCGCCGCGATGACCAACCGGCTCTTGCTCATCGTCCACCTCGGGGCTCGCGCCGGTCAGAAGTTGTACGCAGCGCCCAGCTGCACCGCCCGCGGTGGGGCGACCAGCCTGGTCGGTCGGCCGTAGTCGGCGTTCTCCCCCTCGAACGGGATGAAGCCGTTCTGTCCGCCAAAGTTCTTCGAGTTGAACACGTTGAAGCACTCGACGAACGCGCTGATCCGGTGACCGGCGCCGAGCCCGAAGTCCTTGCCCACGCGGAGGTCGACCTGGCGGAACTCCCAGACCTTGTCGTCGCGGCCGCCGTTGCGCCGGATCACGACCTGGTCCGGCGCGGTGCCGGCCGACTGATCGGTGATCGAGTAGGGCAGCCCGGTGCCGAGCTGGATGAAGGTGGACAGGAGGAAGTCATACGGGAACTTGACGATGCCGGTCAGCACTACCCGGTTGCGCTCGTCGGTGATCGTCGGGACCCACGGGCTGTCCTCGATGGTCGGGAAGTCGAAGTTGAACACGTCGCCGCGCTCCTTGGCCCAGGACAGCGTGTAGGCGGCCGAGGCGCCCCAGGCGATGCCATAGTCCGAGAAGTCGTAGTTGAGCGGCTTGTCGACCTGGACCTGGACGGCGGTGTAGCGCGACTCGCGATCGTCTGTGGCCAGGATGACGTTGCCGAAGCCGGCCGGCTGGGGCAGGAAGTCGCGGGTGCCGGTGGCGACGCGGTTGGCCGGGTAGTAGCCGAGGCCGTTCTTGCTGCGCGCGTAGGTCAACGTGCCGGAC
>Ga0193753_10000301_pt1 | contig 48905 bp, 44 predicted proteins | sample H1c2metaG_FD_144925 | JGI IMG/M metagenome (GOLD analysis project Ga0193753, IMG submission 144925) | Soil microbial communities from a riparian zone of the East river system, Colorado, United States - H1c2 | ecosystem: Environmental > Terrestrial > Soil > Riparian zone | place: USA: East...
TATTGTTGGATAAACCCTGATCAAATGCCGAAGTGGTGAAACTGGTAGACACGCACGTTTCAGGGGCGTGTGGCGCAAGCTATGCGGGTTCGAGTCCCGCCTTCGGCACATAACGTATTGGACGTATGGTCTTGCGAAGGGCGCAGCATCATAAGTCCTTACGTTATTTCTTCTTAAGGCGATGGATCTCATCCTGAAGTTGCACTATTGTATGAGCCATCTGATCGGTGGAAACAGTGGTTTCGGTTTGTGGATCGGGGAAATGATTCGAGAAAAAAGCCTTGGCAAACCATATCTCCAGTACGTCCGCCGCATCTACCGTATAAGGCGGATATTGTCGGTTATCAGAAACAAGCAACAGCCTGGCATTGTCGCCCGAGAAATTGAACAGGCGCTTAAAAACTATGCCGTCTTGCTTGGTTACTACAACATATAATTTTCCATTTTTTACCGCTTCCACTTCTTCGAGGTATTCGCCGAATATGATGCTCCCGGGTTGTACTGGCAACATGGAGTCGCCCTGGATCTCGAATGCGCGGTAGGTTTTGTTCCTCGGCAGTACGGGAATGCTGATCTTGGGCAGATCCTTTACAAACTCCACGTCCTGGTATCCCGAGAGGTAGCCGGCCGATGCCTTCTGCGTCACGAGCTCGACGTTCTCTCTATTATGACTGTCAACGGTGATCGCTAATACATCCCTTGGTCTACCGGATGCCATGGTTCTGCGTTCCTTATCTCCTGTTTTGCTTAGGTCGTGACGTACCAGGTCATCGAGGTTGACATTAAAAATTTTCGTGAGGTCAAGCAAAGAAGCGAGTGGAGGCGTGGCACGCTCCTCTTCGTAGGCACCAATTGCGGCTTGCTTGAGGCCAAGCTTTTCAGCGAGTTGTTTTTGGGTCAATCCCTGTTGGCCTCTGAGGAATTTGAGATTTTTGTTAATCATAGCCATAGTGTAAAAATACGCAGTAAAGATTTAGTCGGTAGCTGAACCGTATTTGAAATGATATCCTTCCGAACGTTTCAATTCCTGAATCATAACAGTAATGGCCCCGTGCTGAAGCTGACAACAAATAACTGGGTCTCCATTCCTAAACCTTCCGCCGCAGGCGGAAGGTTTAGTGCAGAGAGGCCAACCTAAAATTCTGTATGCCCGAAGCATTAGCCCTGGGAAAAAGTTGCTATGGCTTAACAACACTCAAAACTAAAAAAATTAGTTTAAATAAAAAACATTTAACTAATATTTTTAGTTAATTAGCATTATGGAGCGCAGCATCATACACCTGGATCTGGATGCCTTTTTTGTTGCGGTTGAACGCCGCAATAACCCCAAGCTGAATGGCAAGCCGCTGATTATTGGCGGTAGCAGCCGCCGTGGCGTCGTGGCTGCCTGCAGCTATGAAACCCGCCAGTTTGGTGTCCATTCAGCCATGCCCATGTACCTGGCCCTGCAGCTGTGTCCAGACGCCAAGGTCATATCTGGCGACGTGGAATCCTATAGCCAATGCTCTCACGAAGTAACGGAAATGGTGGCCGAAGCGGCGCCGCTATTTGAAAAAGCCTCTATTGACGAATTCTATATCGACGCGAGTGGCATGGACCGGTATTTTGGCGCGTTCAAGTGGGCGATAGAATTGCGAAGGAAGATCATCCGGGAAAGTGCATTGCCTATCTCCATGGGAATGTCCGTGAATAAGCTCGTTTCAAAAGTGGTGACGGGCGAATTCAAACCCAATGCTGAAGAGCATGTACCCGCTGGCGATGAGCAACAATTTTTGGGACCCCTTGGCGTCGAAAAAATCCCCATGATTGGAAAACAAACAGCGTCCTTTTTGTACGACATGGGCGTGCGCAAGGTCGAAACGCTCCGGGAAATGCCATTGAATTTTCTCGTCAGCGCATTTGGCAAAAACGGGAGGAGTTTATGGAACAAGGCGCATGGTGTCGATGATTCACCGGTCGTTTCATACAGTGAGCAAAAATCAATCTCCACGGAAAGCACTTTTGAGGAAGACTCGATCGACGTGAAAAGAATGAAATCGATCCTCACCGCCATGGTGGAGAAGATAGCCTTCCAGTTGCGAGAACAAAAGAAGCTTACCTCATGCGTCACGGTAAAAATAAGGTATTCAAACTTCGATACTGAAACTAAACAAGTTCACATTGCTTACACGTCGTCCGATCACGTGTTGCTCCATACCGTTTCGGAGCTTTTCAAGAAATTATACAGCCGACGCATGCTCATCAGATTAGTGGGCGTTCGGCTCAGCGGTTTGGTAAACGGTAGTCATCAGATCAATTTGTTTGATGACACTGCAGAGACAATCCAATTGTATGAGGCTATCGACCGGATCAAACATAAACACGGCGTAGAGAAACTTATACGCGCTACAACCCTGGGCGTTAATAACAGAATCAGAATGGAGATGAACATGTTTAAGGGAACCTTTAGAAAATTATGAATTATGGACTATGATGGGCTATGATAGACTGTGATGGCGGCTAGGACCGATGATGTATCACGACAAATGTCACTTATTAAACCTCGAAAAAAAATATATACGATTATGAATCATGCTAAAATCAAAGTCGGCAGCTCCATTGATGAGTTGTTTTTTATCATCTCACCTCCTGGACACATTAAGAGTGATGTGTCGGTACTGAAAGATGATGTTCAATATCTGATTGGCCATCGATTTGAAGACCGCCATGCCAAGGCGCACGTCTCGCTTTTTAAGTTTGACGTCGAACAACATTTTGAAGACATCACAAAACATGTTGAAGAGGTCGCTGCACATTTTTCACCGTTCAATATCTTTATTAAAGATCTTAACGTTTTTCACAACGGGGCTTCGCGGACAATTTTTCTTGACATCGTCAATAAATATCCGGTGCGTGATATTCTCGAAAAATTGGTCAGAAAAGATGTTCAGTACACACCCAATATAACCATTGCAAAAAACCTGACTGCGGAAGATTTTCTCAAAGCATGGCCCTATCTAAAGGACCTTCCATACAGTCAGCATTTCTTGTGCGACCGGATCACTGTTCTTGCACGCATAGAAGAAAAGTGGATAACCTATAAAGAGATTTTATTTGGAGCTTAATCAATTATTAAACGTTGTGGACATGTTACCCTTAGAAGTACTTCAAACCAAATTCGGCTATTCCTCCTTCCGATTGGAGCAACAAGCCATTATTCATGCCGTCCTGCAAAAGCAGGACACGTTTGTCCTCATGCCGACTGGCGGAGGAAAATCACTATGTTATCAGGTGCCTGCTTTGATCTTTGAGGGATTGACGATCGTTATTTCCCCTCTCATTTCGTTAATGAAAGATCAGGTTGATGCCTTGCGGGTCAACGGGATCCCAGCCTCCTACATCAATTCAACCCAGAGCGCACACCAACAGGAAGACATTCTGCGACGTGCGACCAGGAACGAACTGAAGCTATTGTACCTGGCGCCAGAGAGCGCGCACTTCAAGCGATTGATGGCATGCCACGTTAGCCTCATCGCCATAGATGAAGCGCACTGTATTTCGCACTGGGGACACGATTTCAGGCCTGAATATCTAATGCTTGCCCATCTGAAAAAATCGATGCCAGATGTTCCCATCATTGCATTGACGGCTACGGCTGATCGCATTACGCGAACAGATATTCTAAACAAACTGGGACTTCACAAACCACTGACCTTCATTTCAAGCTTTAACCGGGCGAACATCAGGTATACCGTTGAGCCAAAGAAAAACAGCTTCCAGGAACTCATCGCATTCCTGAAAAAACGAAAAGAAGAATCGGGTATCATCTATTGTCTATCCCGCATTGCGACAGAAAGCCTTGCCGAAAATCTCAAGCTGAACGGATTCGAGGCCCTGCCCTATCATGCGGGATTGGAAAAGGATGTTCGTTCCAAACACAAGGAGCTTTTCATTCGAGATGAGGTCAAGATCATCGTAGCGACGATCGCTTTCGGAATGGGCATTGATAAATCCAATGTGAGATTCGTTGTACACATGGATCTGCCCAAGAACATTGAAAGCTATTATCAGGAAACGGGCCGGGCAGGCAGAGACGGCGTCGACAGCGAGGCGCTATTGTTCTTTTCGTATAGTGACGTGTTCAAAATGAGGAAATTTGTGGAGATCGATGGTAATCCCGAACAGTCGCGCATCTATCTGAGAAAACTCGAACAGATGGCAACGTACGGCGATCTGCGTACGTGTCGTCGAAAATTCCTGTTGAATTATTTCGACGAATCGGCACCGGATAATTGTGGAAACTGTGACGTATGCCTGTCTGTAGTGGAACGAACAGATGGAACTGTGCTGGCGCAAAAATTATTTTCCGCGATATCGCGCGTACAGGAACACTTTGGAGCCAAATACATCATCGACTTCCTGGTGGGCGCTCAAACCGCTAAAATTCAGGACGGTCACAAACTATCCAAGACGTTCGGCATAGGGTCCGACACCGCAAAAGAAACCTGGCGCAACATCATCGACGATCTGCTGGCGCAAGGCTACATCACCAAGACCACTGGCAAATACCCTGTATTGAAGCTTACACACAAATGCGAGGGTGTTCTGAAGGGAACGCATCGAGTCATGCTAATCAAATCCATCAAAAAAATGGAAGTAGCCGAAACGATAACCATTCACGAAGTTCCGTTGTACCGTCAGCTCAAAGATCTACGCCGTCAGTTAGCGGCAGTCGAAAATGTTCCTCCATACATAATCCTTTCCGACGCGACCCTCATTGAGCTGGCAACTTGGTTGCCGCAGGAGTTCGACGCATTCAGCCATATACCGGGCTTCGGGATGACCAAGCTTAGAAAGTATTTCAAACCTTTTGGCGAAGTGATAAACAACTATTGCCGGGACAATGGACTCACGTCCCGGATTTATGTCGGTCCCTCGAGGGCGCAAAAGTCGGAAAGGCCTGAACGCAATTCAGAGACCAAGCAAATAACACTCGACCTTTTTAGAAAAGGACACTCGATCACAAAGATCAGTGAGTTGCGAAAACTGACACCATCGACCATAGAGAACCACTTGGGATTTTATATCCAACAGGGAAAGCTCAACCTTGAAGACGTGATCGATCCAGGAAAAATTATCCTGATCACACAAACAATCGAAAACGGCGGAGACAATTCTTTAACAGCGCTAAAGGAACAACTGGGCGATGCTTGCTCCTATGGTGAAATTCAGATGGTAAGATCAGTCACGCGAAACTTGAAGGGTAGCAGAGCGGTGGTATCCGGGTAGTATGCTGCCGTCTTTACAAACCACGGCTACAGCGTCTCGTCGACCATCATAGTTTATCATAGCCCATCATAGTTTATCATAGGCATCATAGTCATGTTTCTCAATTGTCACACCGCTTTCAGTTTTAAGTATGGAACCCTGCAAGTAAAGGACCTTTTTGAAGAGGCTCGTCGCTGTGGAGTCCATAAACTTATTCTGACCGACATTAACAATACGGCGTCTTATATTGAGATGTTGCGGTATTGTGAAGAACAACGGCCAACGGTTGATAAACTTACACCATCTGGAGAGGAGGGTTATTCACTCGATATCGCCGTTGGAATTGAGTTTCGCAAGGATCACGAACTATTGTACATCGCAATCGCGAAAAACAATGTTGGTTTCGAAAAACTGAATCGGTTCCTCTCGCACCACAATCTTCAAAATAGATCTCTTCCAGTCCGGGCGCCTGCGCTGGAAGAGGTTTTTATTATCTATCCGTTTAGACAAATTGATCCTGAACTCCTCCGCGAAAATGAGTTCATTGGCATAAGAGGGCAAGATCTCAATCATCTCCCATTCTATGCTTCCTACAAGGATTTTCCAGACAAATTCGTGGTATGGCATCCAGTGACGTTCGCTTCGAAGAATGATTTCAACACGCACAGGTTACTTCGCGCCATTGACAACAACACCTTGCTGAGCAAGTTATCCGAAAATCAACAGGCATCGCCGGACGAAATCATGATCCCCGAACATGAGCTAAAACTCATGTTCAAGCGGTACCCCGCACTAATTCGAAATGCGATGCATATCCTTGATAGCTCCTCTATCTTTTTCGAGATGAGGACTGATAAAAACATGAAACAAATGACCGGGAGCGAGAAGGCTGACTGGGCCATGTTAATAGCGAAGACGTGGGAGGGATTTGAATCACGATATGGTGAACGATCAGCGATTCTCACCGAACGCATTGAACGGGAGCTGGACATCATCAAAACAAAAGGATTCTGCTCCTATTATCTTATTGCATACGACCTGATCACGTTCGCCAATAAAAATCGCTATGCCTATGTCGGACGGGGCAGCGGAGCAAATAGTGTTGTGGCTTATTGTCTCGGTATTACGAATGTCGATCCGATCGAGCTCGACCTTTATTTCGAAAGGTTCCTGAACACAGAAAGGACCACACCTCCCGATTTTGATATTGACTTTTCCTGGGACAACCGCGATTCCATTTATGAATACATCTTCAATAGATATCCGCGAGATCATGTTTGCCTGCTCGCCACTCACGTAACGTATCAGAAACGGTCAGTGATCCGCGAACTTGGTAAGGTATTCGGATTGCCCAAAGAAGAAATCGATCTTATTGTCGAAGACCCACGGGTTAACACTGAGCGTGACCACATCACGAAGCTCATCTTCCACTATGCCGAACGCATAAAGGATCTACCCGCCAATATTTCGATCCATGCGGGTGGTGTACTCATCACTGAGAAACCGATTTTTGCCTACACGTCCCTGGAATTGCCTCCAAAAGGCTATCCTGTTTCTCATTTTGAAATGCACAACGCAGAGGATATGGGCATTTTTAAATTCGATATTTTGAGCCAGCGTGGACTAGGGCATCTGAAAGAAACGGTGAGGCACGTAAAACGGAATCGGCGTATCGAAGTGAACATCAACCGATTCAGGGAGTTCAAGGAGGATGAAAAGATCAAGATGCTTATGCGCAACAGCAAGGCAATGGGCTGCTTTTATGTCGAATCGCCGGCCATGCGCATGCTCCTGGGTAAACTGAAATGCGAGGATTATCTCACGCTGGTGGCCGCCAGTTCGATCATCAGGCCCGGCGTCGCGCGATCCGGAATGATGCGCGCGTACATTGAACGGTTTCACGCCGTCCAGCGAAACGAAACGTATGAGGCCATCCATCCGTTGATGGACGAGTTGATGAAAGAAACCTATGGCGTCATGGTGTATCAGGAAGATGTCATCAAAGTTGCACACCGGTTTGCAGGTCTCACCCTGACTGAGGCCGACGTATTGCGCCGGGGCATGTCTGGCAAGTACCGTTCTCGTCAGGAATTCCAACGTGTGAGAGACCGGTTTTTCGAAACGTGTGCTGAACGAAAATATGACCAAGCCGTAACGGACCGGGTATGGTATGAGATCGAAAGTTTCTCAGGGTACTCTTTTGCAAAAGGTCACTCGGCAAGTTATGCCGTGGAAAGTTATCAGAGCCTGTACCTGAAAGCACATTATCCGCTCGAATTCATGGTAGGCGTGATCAATAATTTTGGCGGCTTTTACCGCACTGAATTTTATTTTCACGAGGCGAGAATGAATGGGGGAAATATCATGGCTCCGTGCGTTAATCGAAGCGAGTATTTGACAACGATCTACGGCAACGATATTTACATCGGTTTCATTCACCTTAAAAGCCTGGAGGCAAAGATCGCAAAGGAGATAGAAACGGAGCGACGGCGCAACGGCGAATATACTTCGCTCGACAATTTCTTACGCCGGATCACCATTGGACTTGAACAAATACGCATCCTCATTCGGATGGGCTCGCTCCGCTTCACCGGCAAAAGCAAACAACGGTTGTTATGGGAAGCAATGTTGTACTATGGAAACGCCAAGGCAAGAACCAAGACAACCATCGACCTGTTTGACACCTCGCCAAAAGAATATCCCTTACCTATACTTCAACGCAATCCGCTTGAAGATGCCTTCGATGAAATCGAACTACTGGGGTTTCCACTTTGTGATCCGTTTCTGCTGGTAAACTCACCAGACCGCGGTGACACCGCAGCCCGACAACTTATTTCATCGATCGGAAAAAATGTTCACATCGTCGGCTACCTGGTCACAACAAAGGATACAACCACGATGAAGGGACAAAGCATGCATTTTGGAACGTTCTACGATATGCACGGCGAGGTGTTTGATACTGTTCATTTTCCCGACGCCGCAAGGAAATATCCCTTCAGGGGAAGAGGTTTTTACACGTTAAAGGGAAAGGTCGTGGAAGACTTTGGCGTGGCAATGCTCGAGGTGAGCTGGATGGATAAACTTCCCCTCGTAAATAAACGCGCAGAAGAATTTATGCGCGAAAATATTTACGAGGAGAAGCAAAAATAGCAGCCTATTTCAGCAATGGTATGCGACCAATTGCTCCGTCGAACACAACTTCATCCCGTGTCTGAAGTTTTGTGAGCGTGGAGAATTTGTTCTCATCCGTTCTAGGCTGAATTGAAATCCTGCTGTCTACTAAAGGAAGCAGTTGTCCATTGAACGCCGCAGACACCAGTTGATTTTCTCCACAGGTTCCAGGAAATGCATAGTTGCTGTCGGAATTCTTCTTGATAACCACCAGCTCTAATGCGTCGCCACTTTCAAATGTATAAGAAACAGTATAGGTATCTTCGCCGGCGGATCGAAGATTTGCTGCCTTGACAACGTAAATAGTTTTGGTGTCAGCTTTGTACTGGTCAACAGAACCCATTGCAAACCCGGAGGAATTCTCGCTCGAAAAATCAATCCCCCATAGCGGAGACAACGTGTCCTCCGTACTGCATGCCCCCAGCATGACTGAAAGCACTACTAAAATTGATAATGTTGTTTTCATAGTCGTTCGCGTTATGTGCAGTAAAGTCCGTCAATAAACCGTCATTCGGGAAGGTTATATCGCCGCGTACACATTAGGATCGATGACTGATAGATGTAAGAAAAGCGTATGATGTAACCTATAAACGCCAAAAAAATCACTTGGTCCGGGTACGAGATGACCTCGTCGACAGGCGAACGACGCGAGCGAAATATGGATGAAAAGGTGGTTACCTCGGGCCAGAATAAAATTCTGTTTTCAGGGTCAAACCGCAACTAGAATCAGAGATCTGAACGCTTCAATTTGAGATAGCTGAAGTAGTTAAAAAGGACCATCCACACCATCGCAATACCCACCGCAAGTGGATCAACGTAGTCCTGAATTTCCTGAAAAGCATACCGATAGAACGGAATAGGAACAAGCGCACTGATAGACTCCATTGGAAAGTATGGAATGAGCCAGGGAACATAGTCATCAACATTCGCTTTCACAATTGCCTCTAACATATAGGAGAGCAACAGTAAGATAATGGTCAATCCAGATCGCTGAACGAATATACCCAGCATCAATGCATACGACAGAAATGTAAAGATCTCCAACAGGTATGCTGGATAAAATTCAAGATCCGTAAATACGTAGTTCCAGTTGATCTCAGGCGTGTAAATAAACCCTGTAACAAGCGCGATAAAAAAAATAAGCACGACGCTGACAACGCTGAGGATAAGATTGGTAAGGATCTTTGAAAGCAGGAACTCCCACCGGCTCAGGCCATCAATGATGTTTTGGCGAATCGTACGATACTGGTATTCATTTGTGATCGATATCACTGTCATAATCCCCAGCAGAACTTTAAAGAAACCACTCCACCACACAAGGTTCAACCAGACGTCCGGAAAATGATACAGCGGGATGCGATTGATGTTAAGCTGTGATCCAAACTTGTCGAATGTGTTCGCCAGCCATTTGAGGAACTCCATGCCGGTGGCCGTGGAAAATCCAATCGTCAAAAAATACAATCCGCAGACAATCCAGAATGTTCTGTAGCTGGATAATTTCTTAAGGTCGATTTTAAGTAAGTGCAGCATGCTATCGGTTTTCAGCAAGGATCTCCAAAAACATTTTCTCCAGGCTCTTCTTTCTGGTAACAAGGTGATTGGCAATCACACCCTTCTCAAAGAGAAATTGATTGAGGTCTTTGCCATGAAAGTTATCCCGTAACGTCACCTGAAAATGACCATTTTCCTTGTTTAGCGAAGCAGTGCCATCAAACTTCAGGAGCAATTCACTCAGGTCGGGGATCTCGGCGTTCACTTCAACTGTTTCAGCACCACTTCCCACACTTTCTACCGGACCGGTGTAAACCAAATTGCCTTTTTTCAGGACGGCGAAGTGTGTGCAGACTTTCTGCACTTCGTCAAGTAAATGGCTGGCAAGAATGATCGTCTTTCCGTTGTTGGCAATCTTCTTAATGAGTTCCCTGATCTCGGCAATGCCCATCGGATCCAGTCCGTTTGTCGGTTCATCCAAAATGAGGACCGTCGGTTCGTTCAGTAACGCAGAGGCTATGGCAAGGCGCTGCTTCATTCCCAGCGAATAGGTCTTGTACTTGTCGTCTTTTCGGTCCAGCAACTCCACAAGATCCAACACCTGCGGAATGTTCTTTGTCGGACACTGCTTGATCATCGCATTGAGCTCCAGATTCTTTTGTCCACTGAGGTAAGGATAAAATATAGGATGTTCAAGTACCGCGCCGATCTTCTTTCTCAACTGATGCGACGGCGGTTGGCCAAACCACGAAAATGATCCCGCTGTGGGATTGATTACCCCCATGAGCATTCCCAGTGTTGTCGTCTTACCGCTACCGTTGGGACCAAGCATGCCAAATACATGGCCGCTACTGACTTGCATGGAGAGGTTGTTAACGGCTACTAGCCGCCCGAAAGACTTCGTCAACCCTTGAATGGAGAGTACGTTTTCCAAATCGCTTTTATTGGATAAGTCGGAGGAATGAAAATTGGATTACAAATGTCAATCCTTTTTCGCAAAGTTTCTGATCTTTTTACCGATATCAGAACTTTCATCAATGGTTTTGAACAACGTGGTGACCTTATCAAGGGCAATGCTACCCACGATATCCAGCACGAACAAGTTCGTAGAATCATTCACAGTCACGATCATGCCCTGGGTTTTCCCATTCTTATCCTTTAGGAATACATCGAAGTTACGGCCTTGATACCGGCTCGACATGATCTCTTCGAACGCCTCGGATTTATATCCCGAAACCAGGGTTTTATACTGGCTCGTACCGAAGTCGGTGCCTTTGTCTATCATGAGGAATTTCATCTTTTCGATGTTCTGTATCAGCTCATCGAAGCTTTTGTCCTCAGTCTGATTAAGCATCCGCAGGGTATTGTTATAAAAATATAACGACAACGCGTCTCCGTGCGCTTTATGAAGACTTTCCGTAGTCTTGGTCTGGGCAACAGCATTGCTAAAAACGACTAACACTAACACCAATACCACGAGTAAACTTCGTAATTGCATAAAACTAGGTTTTTTGTTGTGACAAGAAAGCGTGACTCTTCAGATACTCTGGATCAATGTATCCGGTCGCTTCAATAAGAACAACCGAGTCTCCATCGTCGACGAGGAACATATAACGGTTAAAGTCGTCTGGTGCCTCACTAATGAAGACTGACACGTGCTCGCCACGTTCGCTTACAGTCACCATCTCTTCAAAATCATCATTTTTCAGCACCTCCTTGAAACCGTTTACAGAGACTCTTTTAGCCTCGAATGCGTCCTTGGGGACGGTGACAAGCCTGACATTCCTGATATGGCGGACGGCATGTTTGAATTCATGTTCTCCTACAATACTCAACACCGTACGCGCGAGAAACCCGTTGACGCTAATGCAGTATACCTCATCCTCTCCGTAAAATTTATCCTTGAAAGTCATAAAGCTGTCACTTTGTGCGAAAATGACTGTTGTGACGAAAAGCAAGGCGGCGCTAGTGATTATTTTTTTCATGGCGTTGGTTTTTTTAATAAGATGCCAGTCTTCTACGAAGCGTTGCTTGGGATACTAATAACTAATTTTTCTTGTTCATGTTCTCAAGATGCTCCAGACCGTCAACATTCATCTTCTTGCCGATCCTTGAGATTTGTTTTAAATCGATCTCACCAAAAAGGCTCATCACCATAAAATCTTCGTTGCCACCCATGATCATGATCAATTCCGAGATCTTTCCACTATTCTCCTTGATAAGAAATTTCATATCCTTATCCTTATCGCGCACCGACAGCAATTCTTCATAGTCTTTGGTAGGTATCAGGGTGAATGCTTCTTTATACAAGCTTCTGGCATCACGTGTATCCTGTTTGCCGAGAATGCGCAGCCCCTTTAACTTACTGATGGCCTCCAGTACTTCTTTATCTTCTGGTGTGTCAGCATCCATGTTTGTAAACAAGCCAAACATTTTGCTGGAGACGGTTACCTGACTGAACGTTTCATCAGTCTGGTATTTGCTGAAGAATTTTGAGATAGCGTCCTGAGCAAAGGCGCCATTCAGTACGAATAAAAATGCCACTGCGGCAATGATCTTTTTCATATTATTAGTTTTTTTATTCATTGTTATTAATCGTCCCACTTACCTTCTAATCGTCTTATTAATTACAGATTATCTTTTTTCTTGCGCTGGATCTCTTCCTGAGCTTCGTTGAACATATTTATCTTCTTCGTCTGCGACTGCGCTGTTCCGAAACTCTTTGAGATCATCATTAGCGCTTTCTTTGTCTCTTCGAATGCCAGCTTTGGATCGTCATAAGTATCCACAACGTCCTGCGGCGTCGTCTTCCTGACCTCGTTTCGTATGAACCATGTAGCAACCATCACGACAGCCACGCCTGCTGCTATTCTCGTAGCATTGTAAAGTAATCCTACAACCTTGCCGCGCTTGACAGGGTGGCTGTGGATCTTATCGATGACCACGCGATCGAAGGAAATATCGCTGAGTGATTTTTTTTTGTTTTCGCGGAAGTATCGGAAGAGCGCGGCAGTTTCCTTCAATTCCTCAGGAACGTTGTTTCCATTGAAATATTCGCGAAGTTGCGCTTCCTCTTCCAGCGTTGTGTCTCCACTCCAGTAGCGCTGTAGTATTTTCTGAAGGTTATCAGAGTCCATAAGCATTGATCTTCGTCATTTTTTCACGAACCGCATTCCTTGCCCTGAACAAGTTTACTTTTACCTGGTTCATATCCAGTTCCATGATCTCGCAGATCTCATTATAGGTATACCCCTCTACATCCCTGAGGTGCATCACCTGTCGTTGCTTTTCAGGCAACGCCCCAATCAATTGATTGATCTTGTTCATGCTCTCCTGCATTTCTGTCGATTCTAGCGGCGTGAGCCCGTCCTGACGGACGGCATAGCCATCCTCTATCGGATGCGTTTGCCTCCGGGTTATCGCCCTGATGCGGTCAAGTGATAGGTTCTTCGTTATTCGCATACACCATGCTTCCCAGTTCTGAACTTCATTCATTTGCTCCCTGCCATTCCAAACCCTCACAAATACTTCCTGAACGATGTCTTTAGCTTCATCTTCATTGCCCAGGAATCGCAGGGCAAAGCGGAATAATTTGTTTTTAACGGGTAAAACCCTGTTTTGAAAGGATTCGAGGTTCATTCAATCAAATTCAGAGGGTTCTTTCAATCAAATTCAATAACAAGACGGGTGTACAGATGCTTTGTTACAACAGGGCCAGAAATTTCTAGTTTTTCTTTTTGGCCTTGACTTCACGGATCAATTGGATGGAAACGTTCTCTTTGGAAATGTATCGATAATTGCCTTTCCCGAGTTCTGCGAGCCTTTCCAGAGCGCGAGACGAGCCTGCACCCTTGCCAAAGTTGAAGACGGACAGGTAAACGTCTTCCCTGGAGAATTTATCTATCAGCTGCCGGGTGTCATCGTTCATAGCAAACTCTCCATCGGTGGCCAGAATGATGCGGTTGTTACCACCTCTTAAATAGTTCTCATCCGCTACTTTATAGGCTAGCTTGACACCAGCATTCCCGTCCGTCTTGCCAGATGATTTTAAATCGCTGATAGCCTTCCTGATCTTTGCTTCCTCTTTGAACGAAGTCGCGGTCAACAGGGCTTTGGGTTTTTCAGAGAACGCAATAATTGACACTTTGTCTTCTTGTCTCATCATTGAAAGCAGCTCAAGTACAGATGCCTTGAGCAAGGGAAGTTTTTCGGGAGCATTCATAGAGCCCGAAACATCGAGCAAAAGCACCATGTTGTTGGAAGCATAACCTTCCATTGACCTCAGATTTTCGCCAGGTTCAGCAAGGTACACGGTATCCCTTTTTTCGATATAAACAGTGTCGTGCTGAACTTTGAGCGTTTCCGTGCTTCGCGGTTCGGAGGACTGAACAGGTTTTTGCTCAATTTTGGCTGGTACTTCGGCCACGATTACCTTAACCGGCTCATGGCTTTCAGAAGAGGAGGACTGTGCTACATTTTCGGGCCTTGCGCCGGGGTATTGAACGGTGAACAACTCCGGTTGATGAATGGACTGCAGGTGCAGTACGTCCTTCGATAGCTCACAAAACTTATTGTAGTCTTCAACAACGTCGTTATAGTGATAAACCATGCGATGATAGGGATGTTCACGACTCCCTTCCGCAGGCTTGAGTTTTTTTAATTCTTCGCTTAATGATTTAGATGATACAGGCAGGTCTTCATAGGGTGTATAAGGACAAAGCCCGTTACTGCGCCCGTACTTTTGAATTCCCTTCATATTCTCATATTCGCTTGCAATCACTTCCCGCAACTTTTCATCGATCAGCACTGTTTGAACAATAGCCTGACCGTTGCTTGAATAGTGGCTTTTGGCTTGAAACAATCCGTCGTGATCCAGATCGGTAAGTTTTTGCAGCGTACGGCCTGAAACAAACCAAGCATCAGCGGGCTTCGATGGTGGATAGGCGTCATATACCTTTCGAACATCGGTATAAAGCATTTCTTTCCGTTGGTCCCAGACATCCATCAATTCTTTTTCGCGCTCCAGTATCTTGTAAATACGATCAAGATGATCCTTTTCATATCTTTTCTCACTGGTTTCGCTTTCAAGTGAAGCGGCCAGATCGTCCATTTCTTTTAGAATGTTCATCAATACCTCGCTTTGATCATTCAACGTCTTACTGATTGATGGGGGAAGAATTTTGCTGTCAGAAATTGTTTTTTGATACTGGGATAAGGGAAGCTTGTAATTTTCATAGTCGAACGACATGCCTCCCACTCTATCATAGCTTGACAGCGATTTGTAATATGAAGCAGTGGAGTTAAAGCTTACCAATACCATTTTCATGTAGCGTGTCTGCCGCCAAGTCTCGTTGATGTAATCGATGTAATTGGCGAGAACGGTATAGACAGATTTTGGCAGAGATGTTTTCTGCGGCTGAAGATTCACGGCATTGTATGGAATATCTTTGAAAGCCTTCACGACAACCTCCACTTCTTTCGCCTCATTCCTGATTTCGAACAGGGGAAAGTATTTCAATGCCTTCAACCCGAAATAGTTGTCCTGCGCTGCAAACTGAACAAAAGTATTCTGGTCCGAGATGAGCGTACCATTAAAATAGTTAATGAGGCTGAGATAAACCTCATTGCTGTGGACGTCAGATTTCTTCGCTTCAAAGTTGTATGCATCCAGTCCCGTCCGTTTTACTTCAAGCATAGACGCCAGCGATTCCTGAAAATTTGTCCACATGCTGGAAGCTGGATACTTCAAGGTTGGATTGTACTTTTTTAAAGAAAGCAATTGGGCATCTGTTTCGGCAATACTTTTTTGAAGCTTGTCAACTGGCCAGCCTGTGTGGACCTGCTGGTTTAAATTGAAACTGCACACATCTAAAAAGGCTTTCTCGTTGGCGATCTGAGAACGCAACATCAGGTCAGCTTTGGCGTACGGCGTTTCCGACGATTGCCCCGCGAGTTTCTTGTGAGCTCCTTCCAATTCCTTCCACAGGGCATCCTGCTTCTTCTTGTAATCACCAACTAGTAATTGCAGCTCATTAATGAGTGATACCGCCTTTACAAAATTATCCTGTTTGTAATCTTCAAGCTTATGATACGTATCCAGCGCTTTACACCTCGAATCAATCTTTTCTGCGGCCCCCCGCAAGTCGCGAAGCTTTGCGTTCAGCCCGGTTGAAAGGCCGGCATCCAATGTCTTGCCAAGTGCGAGCGCATTATTCAAATAATATTCCTCCATCTGCACTGGACACGTATATCGGGGCGCGCCCCAGGAGGACTTTTGATGAATAGTGGGATAGTACTCGATAAGGCTCCGCACAATGGCGGTTGTCTCGTCAGCTGACTGGTTTGCGTAATCAACGTAGCTGTTAAGGGCTTTTTGCTTAGCCGATGTCATCGGCTGGGTGAAGCCGGATGCAGAAATAAGCAGCAAAAACAGGAGGTATCGCATCCATTAAACTTAATAAAATCGCCAGAAACGTCAAGAATGCATTTTTCACCCGCTAAGACGTTAAGACGCTAAGAAATCGCAAAGAGCCAAAAATAGGCTGAAAACCCATGTTTTGAGCCTTTCTCAACAAATTTGAAAGACTTTGAACTAAATGCCGTGTATTTCGTTGTATATACAACAATCATTAAAACATTAATTAATTAAACAATTAAAACTTATGGCAACCTGGAAAATGGACTCCGCTCATTCGGAAGTTAAATTCAAAGTAAAACACCTCGTGGTTTCATCAGTTACTGGAAGCTTTGACAGCTTCAACGCTACAGTGGAAGGCAGTAAGGCCGATTTCTCTGATGCAAAAGTTGCATTCGAGGCAGATGTGAACACTATCAGTACAAGAAACCCGCAGCGCGATGGTCACTTAAAATCGGCTGACTTTTTCGATGCTGCTAATCATCCTACGATCACATTTGCTTCAAAGTCATTGGTCCCAAAATCGGATGATCAATACGACCTCACCGGTGTGCTAACCATCCGTGGCACCGCTAAAGAAATAAAACTGACCGCAACGTATAACGGAACGGTAAAGGGTTTCGGAGGAAGCTTTGATGTCGCCGGTTTCGAAATTACAGGAAAGATAAACCGTAAAGATTATGGTTTGACGTGGAACGGGCTTACAGAAACAGGTGGTATAGTGGTAAGCGACGAAGTTAAACTCGAAATCTTCGCTGAGTTTGTTAAAGTAAACGACGAGGTCAAAGAAGAAGTCCTGGCTGAGCTTGTGAAATAATAACTGGCAATACATAACTTCCCCCTTCTGTGTTGGATAGCAGGGACGGATGTGAAGGGGTGAAGTTATATTTGGCTCCATGAAAAGAAGTACCTTTCTAAGGACATCCTTGTTAAGCATTATTTCTATGGACTCTTTAAAGGACCTGAAAAAATTCAGCGATGCATTGCCTGAAGACGGCGTTAAGATGCCTGTATTATTCATTGGGCATGGTAGTCCCATGAACGGTATCGAGGATAATATTTTTAGTCAGCGTTGGAAGCAACTCGGAAAGGAAATTCCACAACCGCGCGCGGTGCTTGTTGTCTCTGCGCATTGGTTTACCCGTGGAACTTTTATCACCGCTATGGATCGTCCACAAACGATTCACGATTTCGGTGGTTTTCCAAAGGCCTTGTTTGACGTTCAATATCCTGCGCCTGGTGATCCGGCATTAGCCGCTGAAACTGCCAAGATGATAACTAAGGCAGACGTTATTCTTGATCACGATTGGGGCCTTGACCACGGCGCGTGGACTATCATCAAGCACATGTATCCTGCGGCAGATATTCCAGTGCTGCAACTTAGTATTGATTATACCAGGAAACCCTCGTTTCATTATGAGCTCGCGAAAGAGCTCGCGGCGCTCAGAACAAAAGGCGTGTTAATCGTCGGAAGTGGAAACATGGTGCACAATCTCAGGATCATGAACTGGAATTCACCAGAAAGCGGCTTTGATTGGGCGATTGAAATGAATGATAAGTTCAAGAAACTTATCACGTCCGGCGATCACGCTTCGCTCATCGACTACGAGCAACTGGGACAGGCAGCAAAGTTGTCAATTCCCACTCCAGAGCATTATCTACCGTTGCTATATACCCTGGGACTTCAGGAAAAGTCTGACGAGGTCAACATCTTCAACGACAAAACTTTGTTGGGATCGATCTCCATGACTTCTGTCAAGCTGAGTTGATCTTACAAGAATCGCTCACCTACTTCGTTCCAGTTGTTTAAACGGTTGAATTGTTGGATGTGCAGATTGTGTGGTGCTGTGTAAATGAATTTTTCTCCGTTGAACCCTTCCAGGTTGTACGACAGGTCATCAATCATGTAGTCGCCGTGTACAACAGTCTTGCTTCCGCAAAAGACGATTTGCTTCCACGTCAGGAAAGGAAAATGTTCCTTTAACCACGACAGTTTTTCTGGAAGCGATTGAGGAAATTCCATCGCTGCCGAAACAATGAACAGATCATATTTCTTGTTCAGTTCCCTAATGACCTCCTGGCTGTCAAGATGAGGTGCCATCGTAAGGAAAAAACTTTCGCGATATGGAAATTGTTTGATGACGTCAAAGTTGCCAGGGAATCCTCTTCCCTCATCGTGATGATTCAGCGATTCCCGTAAGACCCGAATTCCAAATTCCTTTTCATAATAATTGATAAACTGTCCCGTTGCGTCGGCAATTACATCATCCATGTCAATAATCAATCGTTTCATCAGGTTGTTTTTTATTATCTTCAACGATGCAAAGATGTGACTTTATGAGTGTACGGCAAGTATTTTCTGTGCTGCTGTTAATTATTCCATTCATCGCATTATCGCAAAAAAGAATCACGCTGAATTCTCCAGAAGAAAACATCCGCGTGTCCATTCAACATGGTGATTCTATATACTACGAAGTCGAAGTCAACGGCCGAACCGTTATCGCACCTTCGACGATTGCCCTGTTAACGGATCACGGTGCTTTCGGCGTAAAGCCAGCATTCTCCAGTCAAAAAACGCGGTCTGTACGAGATTCCATTACAAATCCTGTTCCTTTTAAACGCAAACGTATTCCAGATCGCTTCAATGAAATTACCTTGCGTTATCGCGGCAATTTTTCTTTGATCTTTCGCGCGTACGATGATGGCATAGCTTATCGCATTGCATCAACATGGCCAGACTCTCTTCAGATCCTTGGCGAAGTGGCAAAATTCAATTTCCGAAATCCAGCTGATGTCTATTTCCCTGAAGTAACGAAAAGGGAGAATGTAGATATATACCACACGAGCTTCGAGGAACCTTATAAAATAATGCCGTTGCGCGAAGTCAAGCGAACACAGATGGGTTTCTCCCCTGTTCTTGTAGATGATATAACCATTAAAACACTCATTACCGAATCGGATCTAAGTGATTATCCAGGTATGTTCCTGAAAGGAGTGGCCGGGAATGGCCTGCAAGGTGAATTCGCTCCTTATCCTGCCAGCGAAGAGATTCAAGGTGGCGAATTCAAGCAATGGGTCGTTCTTAAGCGAAGGAATTTTATCGCGAAGACACATGGCACAAGAAATTTTCCCTGGAGGGTGATAGGAATTTCTCAAAAGGACGCAGACCTTCTTTTAAACGATTTGGTATACAGATTGGCAACGCCCGCTGCACCCCAGGATTGGTCCTGGATCAAGCCCGGCATCAGCACAGAAGAATGGATTATCGGTTCCAATCTCAGCCATGTAGATTTTAAGACTGGCATAAATACTGCGACGTACAAGTACTACATTGACTTCGCCAGCAGATTTGGTCTGAAATTCGTGATGCTGGATGCTGGTTGGTCCGATGCCGACGACCTGCTGAAAATAACGCCTGGTCTGGATCTCAGAGCAGTAGCAGACTATGCAAAAACAAAGAATGTGGATTTGATCTTGTGGACCTTGTCCATGACACTGGACCGTCAGCTTGACAAAGCGCTGGACATGTTCAGCAGCCTTGGTATTAAGGGAATTCTTACTGATTTTATGGACCGCGACGATCAAAAGACTGTGGCATTCTATCATCGCATCGCCCGGGCTACTGCACAAAAAAAAATGATGGTGATGTTTCATGGTGCATTTAAGAATGCGGGACTTGAACGTACATTCCCGAACGTTATAACCAGAGAAGCTGTTCTTGGGTCAGAGTATAACATCTGGAGCGAAAAGGCGACACCGGAGCACGACCTGCTCCTGCCGTTCATCAGGATGGTCGCCGGGCCCATGGATTATGAACCAGGATCATACAGGAACGCAAACCAACGCACTTTTCGTTCATTACCAGATATGGTGATGTCGCAGGGTACCAGGGTTCATCAGCTTGCCATGCTTGTCACTTATGAAAGCCCCCTGCAGATGTTCTCCGGCAACCCTGCAGATGGATACCGGGAGCCCGAATACACCGCATTCATGGGCTCGTTGCCGACAACGTGGGACGATACCCGTGTATTGCATGCGAAACTCGGGGACTACCTCGTCATTGCTCGTCGCAAGGGCAACGACTGGTATATTGGAGGGATGACGGATTGGACAGCCCGCGCACTGGAAATTGACATGTCATTCCTGGCGTCGGGCGAATACAATATGGCCACCTGTGAGGATGGGATCAATGCCGTGAAAGACGCGAGTGACTATCGAATGGAGAACGAGCGAGTGGATAAATCGAAAAAGGTTGTCATCAACATGGCGCCTGGTGGTGGATACGTTGCAAAACTCACTAAGTTGAACGATGCAAGACGCTGATACGATTATAGTTTTCAGAAAATTCGATAGCGCAATTGACGCGAACATCGTCAAAAGTAAATTGGATGCTTATGGCATACCTTGTTTTCTGACCGAAGAAAACATGGCGAACCTATATCCTGGTGCGAGCACGCTGATGAATTTCAATGTCAGATTGCATTTGTTCAATCACGACGCGGAGCGTGCAGGGCAAATATTAGAAGAAAACAATCTTAACATCTCGGATGAAACCGTCATGCAGTGTCCTGCTTGTCGATCCAATAAAATAGAAAGAGACTTTCCTAAAAAACTGACCCTGAATTTTTCATCATCCCTGCGTTATGTTTTTTTCGGAATATTCTTTCCCGAAAAAAAAATTTCCCGTTGTCTGGATTGCGGTTGCGAATTTTGACGATTGAAGCCGAACGATTTGTTCGCTCTGAAGTGCAAGTTTAACTTGCGTTGTCTAAATTAGGCTATGTCGAAAACAATCATTGGTGTGATGGGGCCTGGCGAAAATGCTACCCCTGACGAAAATATTATCGCGTATGACCTTGGTAAGGCCATCGCAAAAGAAGGTTGGATCACTTTGACAGGGGGTCGAAGCTTCGGCGTAATGGATGCTTCCCTGAAGGGCGCCGCCGAAGAAGGCGGTTTGACGATCGGTATCCTGCCCGGCGACAATGCCAAGCATACATCGCAACACGCCCAGATCAATATCATCACGAGCATGGGTAGCGGCCGCAATTATATCAGTGTGATGACCAGTCATGTCATTGTTGTCCTGGGCATGGCCGCAGGTACCGCCTCAGAGGTCGCGCTGGCGTTGAAGTCACGCAAGAAGGTTATACTGCTCAATCAGGATGAGATCACCATCCGCTTTTTCAAAAACCTTGGCAGTTATAATGTGTTGGTCACTAAGACGGTTGAAGAAACCATCAGGAGCATCAAAGATTTCCTTGCAGTCAATCAGGTAGTGTAAGTAAGGCAACGGAGAAGAAGGAGATCAGCTCCGATTTAACGGTCATGAAAAGACAAAGGAATCAGTGCCGAATTGTCCTGAAAGAACAAAAGGAGATCAGTCACGACTGTAATTTATCCTAAAACTGACATTAATCTGCCAACACTAGCTTTTCGGCGGCTGCGCGAATGACCCCTAACTCCTCCTCGGTTAGCGTGAAAGATAGCGCTTTGACGTTATCAGCCACCTGAGCTTCGTCCCTCGCGCCCACCAGCACACAATCCATAGCGGTCTGACGGGTCGTCCAGTTGATAATCACCTGTGCAAGGCTAGCACCATGATCGTCAGCAATGGGTTTGATAACCTGCAGCATATCATTAACGCGCTTTATGTTCTGCGGCTTGTAGAATCTGTTAGTTTTACGTGTATCCCCATCGTTGAAATGGTGATCGGGCTTTATTTTTCCTGTCAAAATGCCCCGCTGCAACGGGCTGTATGGCACGATGCTCATGCCGTTATTTACGGCCTGCGGAACGAGGTCACGTTCAATTCCACGGTGGATGAGACTATAGGGGACCTGGTTGGATACGATCTTTACCGTCCGTAAGGCCTCAGTTACCTGCGCGGCGGAATAATTGCATACACCAGCGGCCCGCACCTTTCCAGCTTTGATCAACGTCGCTACTGCCTCCATCGTTTCAGCAATGGGTGTTGTCGCGTCTGGCCAGTGGATCTGTAGCAGATCTACATAATCTGTCTTCAGCCTTTGCAAGCTGTCGTCACACTCCTTAATAACGCTATCCCTACCCGAATATTTATAAACCTTTGTGGGCTTTCCATCATTGTCAATCGTATCAAAGTAGAACTCACCTTCATCTGTTTTCCAGTTCATACCGTATTTTGTGAGTATCTGATACTTGTCACGCGAAATGCCTGCCATAGCCTGACCGACAAGGGATTCGCTCTTACCAAATCCATAAACCGGCGCTGTATCGATTGTCGTTATGCCGGCATGGTACGACGCACGAATTGCCCTGATGGCATCCTGCTCTTCAGCACCACCCCACATCCAACCTCCGATTGCCCAGGCACCGAAGGCAATGGGAGATACGTGGACTGTTGAATTTCCGAGGGGCATTTTAAGTGAAAAGTGAAAGGTGAAAGTTAATTAAACATTGTCGGCGTCGCGATAGGCTTTGATCACTGCAAGCTCGCCTTCCTTTCCAGGTTTAGCATTGCCATGTTCCATTCCCCATACACCCTTGTAACCCTTGTCATGTACATGCTTGAATATCGTTTTGTAATTTACTTCGCCGGTTGAAGGTTCCTTTCTACCGGGATTGTCGCCGATCTGGAAGTAAGCGATCTCGTCCCAGCAGCGATCAATATTATTGATCAGATTTCCTTCGTTCCGTTGCATGTGATAAATGTCGAATAAGATCTTGCAAGATGGACTATCGACAGCTTTGCATAGTTCAAAAGTCTGATCAGAGTAACGCATAAACAATTCAGGAGTGTCGCTTAATGGTTCCAATACCATCACCAATCCACTTGGTTCAAATATTTCCGCACCCTTTCGCAATGCGTTTACAACGTTGGCCGTCTGGATGCCCATCGGCATGTTGCGGTCGAAGAAACCAGGTACCACCGTCGCCCATTTCGCATTGACTCTTTTTGCCAACTCCACGCAGTCCTTACATGTTTTGATAAATACGTCAGTGAATTCCTGTTTCCCTGTGGTAAGCGAAACCTTCCAGTTGTCACCACCATCGACGACAAAAACACCCATTGTCATTCCAAGTTTCGATAACGTGTCACCTATCTTATTCTGTTCCTCCTTGGGTCGTTTCAAGAGCCCATTATCCTCAATTGCCCGGAACCCTTGATCATGCATGAACTTGATCTGCTCCACAAAATCTTTTCCTGCGTGGTTGCTGAACATACCATCATGAGGTGCAAACTTTAGCACGAACGGCTTTTCTATTAGAGGTCCGCGTGTTGTCGGTGACTTAGTGCCCGCCATTGCATGGTCCAATGACGCGGTCGCCGCGGCGACCGCGAGAGAGTTACGGAGGAAATTTCTTCTTTTCATTTTTAGTTGCGTTTAGGATGTAGGTGCCACATTTGGGGTCCGCCAATTTAGAAGAATATTTTTTAAATACGTTAGCGGTATACTCGGCCGGTCAAGGTGAGTTGTAAGGCAGTGGACGTCGATATCATGTCACCCGCAAATAGCGGCTGATCTAAATCTCGGTAAGTTGCTATCTTGCGCATTATTCCAAATTAACGCCACGCGATGGGTTACGCATGCCATCCTGATGTCAAACCCATTTGCTTTCAAATTCCATTTATTGAGTAAAAAATGAAACTCTATATTAATATCACGCGGGCTGTTATTCAAGCGCTCGAAATGATCTTCGACGAAGGTAAATTCGCCGATAAGGTTATTGAAAAAGTATTAAAACAAAATCCCAAATGGGGCGCACGGGACCGGCGTTTTATTGCGGAAACAACTTATGATATTGTGCGCTGGCACAGGCTAATCCAGAACATCACGGAAGCCGAACCGAACGATTACTGGAAATTGCTTGGGGGATGGTGTGTAATTCAAAAGATCGAGTTGCCTCAGTGGAAGGAATTTGAAGGCCTGGTTGAAAAACGCATCTTCGAGCGCCTTGAAAAAATGAATAACGTACGACGTTTTCGCGAATCGATACCCGACTGGCTGGATGCCCTGGGTGAGGCAGAACTGGGAGATCGATGGGATACGGAGTTACACGCCCTGAATGAAGAAGCCCACGTCGTTCTTAGAACCAATACATTGAAAGTTTCCAGAGAAGCGTTAAAGAAACTGTTGGGTGAAGATGGAATTGAAACCCAAACCATCGCGGATCTGGACGAAGCCCTGGTCTTAAAACAACGGCAAAATGTGTTTCGTCATCCCTCATTCAAGGACGGACTGTTTGAAGTGCAGGATGCATCATCACAACGCATTGCGCACTTTCTCCGGTTAGAGCCTGGGTTGCGCATTGTTGATGCGTGCGCGGGCGCCGGAGGTAAAACACTTCATATCGCTGCACTGATGAAGAATAAGGGGCGCATTATCGCTATGGATATTGAATTGTGGAAGCTTGAAGAACTTCAGAAGCGTGCACGAAGGGCTGGCATTAGTAATCTTGAAACGCGCGTCATCGAATCTTCAAAGACGATCAAGCGCCTTGAGAATTCCGCTGACCGCCTGCTGCTGGATGTTCCTTGCTCTGGCTTGGGTGTTTTGAAGCGCAATCCTGACGCTAAATGGAAACTTTCTCCTGAGTTTGTCACTGACGTAACCAACCTCCAACAACACATTCTCACGGATTATGCCGGCATTCTAAAAAAGGGCGGCCTATTGGTTTATAGCACTTGCAGCATCCTTCCGTCGGAAAACGAAAAACAAGTGAAAAATTTCATGGCCCACAATGAGGGTAAATTTGAGTTCGTCCAGGAGCAATATTGTTGGCCATCTGAAGGATTCGATGGGTTCTACATGGCGCTCTTAAGGAAGGTGTAGGGTATAGAAGGAGTATTTTACGCCCGATCTGCCGACCATATACTACCCGTTGCAGTGACAACCGGATTTAGTTACCTTGAAATCCATTTTAAGAACCTGAAGTGCTACCATCGCGCCTTACCATGTTGCTCCTGCTTTTGTGCAATGCACTCGTGGCGCAGAAACTCAGTCCTTACGAAGAGCGCATTCCCAACACGCCTGTAACGTTCCGAATGGTTGCGATTCCTGCAGGTTCATTCGCTATCGGCAGTCCACAAGCAGAAGCAGGTCGTGACGAAGACGAAGGACCACAAAAAAAAGTAGCGCTGGCCGCATTTTGGATGGGAGAGCATGAAGTCACTTTTTCTGAATGGGATGCTTTTTTCAAGAATATGGAAGTGCCGCAGACGAAGGCGATTGCTGTTGATGCTGTCTCACGACCAACGGCACAATATATTGATCTTACATGGGGCATGGGGCGCGACGATAAACAGCCGAGCAACAGTATGAGTCAGGCTGCAGCGATCATGTATTGCAAATGGCTTTATAACCAAACTGGTGTTTTTTATAGATTGCCTACGGAGGCCGAATGGGAATATGCGTGCAGGGCGGGAACCACCACGTCATTTCCTTTTGGTAACGAGGCGACGCCATTAAAAGACTACGCGTATACCAAGGATAATAGCGACGGAAAATTTCATAAAGTGGCACAACTTAAACCTAATGCGTGGGGCCTCTATGATATGCTGGGTAATCTTAGTGAATGGACCCTCGATCAATATGACCCTAAAGCCTATGATGCGCTTGCTGCTCAAACCGAAAATCCATTAAAAGCGCCGGGGCCGAGATATCCTCGCGTCGTACGGGGTGGTTCATATCTTTCAGAAGGTAAGGAATCGCGTTGCGCCAATCGCATATCCTCCATGGCCGACTGGAATAAGCGGGACCCGCAAATACCAAAAAGCCGTTGGTGGCTTACTGATGGCAGGACTGTCGGCTTCAGAATCGTGCGGCCATCTACACCGCCAAACAAAGAAGAGATTGAAAAATTCTACGCTCAATATTTAAAGTAATCTGGAACAATACTTTCATTTAAACTATGCCCTATGAAAACTGACGAAACAGGAAAAACAAGTCGGCGAACATTCGTCAAGCAGTCAACATTGCTTGCCGGTGGACTCGTCGCCGCCCCACTACTTTCGAATGCCGGTTATTTCAACTCGGTTGACGACACTATCAAGGTTGCGCTCATTGGATGCGGCGGACGTGGTACCGGCGCAGCTATGCAGGCGCTGCTGACCAAACAGAATGTAAAGCTTGTAGCCATGGCGGACGCGTTCCGCGATCGACTCGACAATTGCTACAACTTGCTGACAAGCGAAGAGAACGAGGGAGGCAACGTCAAGGCTAGGGTAAATGTGCCAGAGTCAAACAAATTCGTTGGTTTCGACGCCTACACGAAAGCGATCCCACTTGCTGATGTTGTGATCCTTACAACACCCCCGGGTTTTCGACCCATCCATTTTGCGGAGGCCATTAACAAAGGCAAGCACGTGTTCATGGAGAAACCCATAGCCACTGATCCAGCCGGAATTAAAAAAGTGTTGGAAGTGGCGGAAATCGCCAAACAGAAAAAATTGAATGTTGTTGTCGGTCTTCAGCGCCATTATCAGAATTCATATCGCGAACTTCACAAACGCGTTAAAGACGGCATGATCGGTGAAATAACCTCAGGACAAGTATGGTGGAACAATGATGGTGTTTGGGTGAACCTGCGAACGCCAGCACAAACGGAGATGGAATATCAGATGCGCAACTGGTATTATTTTAATTGGCTCTGCGGCGATCACATCAACGAGCAACACATTCACAATCTGGACGTGATGAACTGGTTTAAGGGATCCTACCCTGTGAAGGCCCAGGGTATGGGTGGACGACAAGTACGGACCGGAAAGGAATACGGAGAGATCTACGATCACCATTATGTTGAATATCAATATGCGGATGGAAGCATTCTGAATAGTCAGTGCCGGCACATAAAAGGCACATACGCCAAAGTTGATGAGATGCTCGTGGGCACGAAAGGAACCGTCTTTTGCAATGATGCGCAAATATCCCACAAAGGCAAAGTCCTTTATCAATATGCCAAGGCTGCGGAAAATGAACCTGATCCTTACCAGGTCGAGCATGATGAGTTGTTTGCTGCATTGGCAAAAGGTGAATACAAATTCGCGGATGCCGACAATGGCGCAAAGTCAACCATGACGGCAGTCATGGGAAGAATGGCAACCTATTCCGGACAGGTCATCGAATGGGACAAAGCACTGAACTCAGGACTCAGCATCATGCCTACCCAATTTGCCTGGGATGCTAAACCTCCGACATTACCGGATGTAAATGGCTTTTATGCGATAGCCACGCCAGGAGTAACCAAATATCTTTTATAAGGTTTTGTAGATCATTGTTGCCAAACCTGCCACTGGTAGGTTTGGCTTTTTTTTGCGGGATACCGAATTATTTAAAGTTGCCTGCGCCTAATCCACCTCGAGTTTTTTGTCCGCGTATTGTATCTTAATCAAAGTTTCAGAACTTTCAAGGAATTTATTTCTCACGAATCTTGAAAATTATTAAAGAAGTTCTCCTCGGCCTTTATGCTCTTTGGGTATTCCTTGTCTTCAGCGTTTTCATGATACTGTTACTACCCGGAATTGTAATCCCATTTTTTTTAGGTAGACGATTCACCAGGATCGGATATTCATTTCTCGGATTGTGGTCGTGGATTTTCAGTGTGCTCACTTTCATCCGTTATACATTTTATGGGAGAGAGAATTTTAGGAAAGGAAAGGCATACATCTATGTTAGCAATCACACTTCCTTCCTTGATATTCCCGGTCTGACGATGATCATCCCTGGTGAATTCAGGCCGCTGGCAAAGAAAGAGCTGTTAAAAATACCCGTGTTTGGATGGATAGCACAATCCGCCGCGGTCATCGTTGATCGCTCGAGCGGAGAAAGTCGCAAACGCAGTATGGACAAATTGAAAAAGTTGTTACTCGAAGGTCTTTCTATTTTGATTTTTGCCGAAGGGACACAAAACAGAACATCGGAATTGTTACAACCTTTTAAAGAAGGAGCCTTCCGCATCGCGGTCGATACACAAATGCCAATACTGCCCATTGTGGTAATGGGGGCAGGTCCGTTAATGCCGCCCGGCACGATTAAGATGCGACCGGGCCACGTGAAAATTGCTGTCGGTCCTGAAATTCCAACTGCAGGCCTATCGTACGCAGATATGCCTGCATTGAAAAAACGAACTTATGAAGCAATGAAGGAGATGATCTTGTTCTATACTACAACTTAAATCCTATGGTTGCTACAACCGACCGGCCATCCGATGACCAGACGCCCGGACCTGGATAGAATTGTGGACGCTTCGTGAAGTATTGTTTGTTGGTTACATTATTAATGTTAAGTCTGAGTGTGATGTGTTCGTTCAACCGCCACGTGGTATTGATGTCAAGCAATCCATAAGCGGGCACCTTGCCCACTGACCCGTTAGCGGAGGGGTTCTCTGTGTTGAGCGCGTCCGCATAGGTCATTGACGTGTAACTGTACAAAGCAGAGATACTGACGTGTTGAAATTTAACAGTGACACCATTTCGGGTAATGATATCTGGGACACTTTCAATCTTGTTGCCATCCACACTTACATTGTTGTCGCCAACTTTGACATGCGCGTCACGGTATCTGCCATCCATCAAGGACGTCGATGTAAAGATGGAAACCGTCGCGATCTTCATTGGCATGAAATATTCGCCGAACAATTCTGCACCCCGTGTGAGGGCATTTCCGATGTTGGTGCGAAACAGGTAAAAGTTTCCATTCTCGTCCTGCTGCGAAATCATTCCCAAACGGTTATCATAACGCAGTTGGAAAACACCCACATCCCAGCGAAAATACTTCGTCGATCCCCGATAACCTGCTTCGAAATTATAGCCCTGCGCATCTTTCAGATTCTTGTCCACATGCTCATAAACGGATGATGGAATGATATCTTTCAGGATGACAGGACGGTAAGCCTGCGCCCAGCCTGCGTAGAGGTTTTGACGATCCGACAGCTTATACTGAAGGTTGATACCACCTAATACAAACTGATGCTCAATGACATTGGGCAATTCCTCGCTTGGATAATATGTGATTGACCCGCCCAGATCAGATTTACCCATTTCAGCGCGAAGGCCCGGCGTAACTGATAATTTATCTGTCAGACGGAAACTGTTCTCAAGGAAGAAAGCAACGTTGCTTGTCTTGAAATGCAGGTCACGACCCCAACCGGGATGAATGAGGGTGAGATCATAGTCACTGCCGGTAGTGCCCTTGCCCTGCTGTCGCCGGTGCATGTCATTATTCATGATCTGAACTCCGGCGGCTAGCGTACTGGTACTATTGAGAAACCGATACTGGTGCAAGACTCTTAGTTCTGACGTATAACTGTGATAATTATCGATATCAACCTGCCTTGAGGCATAGGTCAGTGTGGCTGGGTCAATAGCGTCGACAACATCAGCAGGCTTGTCGAACATAACGCTGTTCCTGCTACCCAATACAGCTGATGTTAGCAATGTAACACGGGTATTTTCATTCAGTTTCCAATCCAGGTGAATGCTCGGTACATAGATATCGGGACTGTAATAGTTTCTGGAACGGGTTGCCTGCCTGGGATCAGCATAGAACATGCTGTCCGTGAGTTGGCCTGGTAGCTGGTAAAGATATTTTGAATGTGAGAATTCCGCTTTGATCGTCAGTGCTTTCGTAGGATGATAGACGATCATCATGGACTGGGCATTTGATTCCGTCCTGCCGTTGTCCCTGTATCCACCTGAGTTTCGCCTGCTCAAATATCCGTAATAATCAATTTTGCCAATGCGTCCACCCACAGCGTTGTACGTACTGATCAATCCAAATGATCCGGCAGAATTAACCGTTTCGAAACCCACGCGCCGGGTGGTATCAGCGCTTTTTGTAATGTAATTCAGCATGCCGCCAAACTGAGCTCCATACTGTAAAGAACCAGTGCCGCGTACAAGTTGGATGCGTTCAACAGCCTCCATGGGCATGCTATAATGACTTGCTGGATACCCATACATGTCAGAATTGGTCAGCGCATCATTACGGCGGATGTTGAATTCCCATCCGCGGTGTGGGTCCAGCCCACGCGTGGCGATATTGACCTGGTTGCCTGTACCATCCATGTCGTAAACAAACACGCCAGGTACCTTGGCAAAAATTTGTCTGGCTGTCTTTTCTGAAATGTTCGCATCAAGATTTTGAACGTTGATGACCTCCGTCTTTTTTCCGGTCCAGACGCGTGTACCCTCTACATCGGGTAGCGTACCGCGATCATCCAAACCAGTGCCATGGATGATAACCTCATCCAGGCGTTTGGTCTTCACGGTATCTTCTTGTGCATGAACATGGGATCCCAGCGCGACAATCGTGCACGCCAGGATCCATGATAATTTCTTCATAGCTAATTTGCGCCGTCAGTCTTCGCAAAGGTCTCTACCAGATGAGTCGCTACATCAGCACCAAGGTCCAATCCACCCTGGCAATCTTTACGATAGTGTATTCCCCCATAAAGCCGGGACATGGAAGCTTCACTTGCCATCTCCTCGAAGTCAGCTGCAGCTTCAGGAAAAAGATAGGAAAGTACGCCCGCGGCACACGCGGAGAAAGTTGAGTGTCCTGACACGTACGCCGGGAAATTAGGTATACCCGTTCCGGTCTTAATTGACGGATCTAACTGAGTCGGCCTCGCATTGAAATAGAAATACTTTGTATCCCAACAAGCGATGGCCGCGTTCTGTTGTCCCATGTTCAACAAAGCATACGCTCTGGCCGCTCGGACTTCACTGTATTTGGCATTGCGTATGTATTCAGTTGCGATAGCATTCCAATGACCGGAAGGTGTGTAGGTGTTAACGCCGTCGGCCCACTTATGGACGATTGCCAACCGTTCGCGCGTTAGATTGTCGGAATAGAATTTAACTTCCTTTACCTCTTCATCCATCTCTGCGGTTCCCCGTAACGGTGGGGCTGGAGGACGAATGGCAACGATCTGATCATAGGTCATAAGCCATGGAGATACCTTGTTGAAAACCGGAAGCATTGGAGGGCGTGGTGGCGTCTCCAGGCTGTGCCATGGTTCATCCCCACGCGATGTCGCATGCTCTGGCAGTGCATCCCAAATCGCCTTGTTGCCAATGGCAGCGCCGGTTCCATCTGCGCGGCCACGGGCCACAAATAAAGCGGCAATTGCTTTACCCAAATTCAGCCCGGCTGTAATATCAGATGCAGCGGCCTTTCCAGACCACAAAGCAGCGTTGCGTTGTTCGGCAGCTTTCAGGGTGATCTCTTCTAATGCGGCAGGGAAAAGGAACTTTAGCATTTCTGCGGCAGTCGCCGACATTACAGCTTCTTCTGAAGGATAAGCAGGCAATGCAGTTTGCGGAAGGAGTGATTCAATTTCTGAATCATTTGCATACGGCGCGGCACGGTTATACAAATATTTATAGTGCCAGGTGGCTTTCAAAGCGTCGTACATCGCAGCGCTGACATAAGCATAGGCCCGCGCTGAGTAGGGCGGATTAGCGAATGGAAATGCCGGATCACCAAAAGGATTTTCAGCATCGGGTGCCGGATAACTACCGTCTGCCTTCGGTGCCGGAGGAAGGTTGTATTTCGCCACAAGCTTGCGGAATATTTGATTCCAACGCAGCACTCCTCCCCCGCTCCAAAACTCAATCGACGCGCGTTGCTGACTTGTGAGCTTGCTTTGAAGATCCTTAATGGATGCAAGTTCAGCCTTGTAAGGATCCGAGCCAATCGCAGCAGGTGCGGGAACTGCAATTTGATCCGGCGCCGTCATGAACACCATCTTCCAGGTAGCAGCATCCTGATCAATATCTGCAGGTTCCAGGGGTGTTAGTTGTTCCGACAACTCTATTGACTTATCACAGCTCGTGACTGTCAGTCCTGACAGAAGCGCTGTAAACATGATGGATATGTAGAATTTTATTTTCATGATGAATGATTATTCGGTTTTTTGGAAATGGAATGTGTATAGTATCCCGGCGAGGAATGTGGTCGACTGCCCAACGTTACGGCCGGCAACAGTGTAATGCACCGATCCGCGAACTGCGAGATTCTTTGGAACAGGCAAGTAATACATCACCAACGCTCCCACCTTTTGATAATTCATCCTGTTGGAAACAAATGGCATCCCCTGACGGTTGATGTCACCACCACCCAATGTATTGGATTGTACGTATTGCAATTCCGCCTGGATAGGCCCCTTTTGATAACCTGAGCTTACAAACACGTCGAACATGTCGTGCATCTTCACCTCATCGCTGTTAATAAGGTCATTGCCATCCCAGTGGGCTGGACGGTCTAGTTTTGTATTACTTCTCCACGTATAACCGGCAGAACCATTGATGAACCAACCTTCTTGGATCTTGAAATGCGATGTTAATCTATAGACCAGATTTGTAGTGTTCGTTCCAAGGGACAGTGGAAAGAAATCAGGTGTGTAATCGGTCAAAGGCGTTGAAAACCCGATCACGCCGAAGGCGTTGAAAGCGCTCTTCTCAAATTTTTTCCTGAAGAAGTTGTACTTGAAGGTCACTGACAGATCTTGAATGCCTTCCATTGAATGCAGTGTACCCTGACTTGCATCGACCTTAACGTAAGGTACCGTGACAATGACATTGAGTTTGTCTGTTATCCCATAATTGGCAAACCACATCAGGCTTTGCGTGGTAAGCTTTCCGATGTTGCCGTTTTCGCGCTTAAGCTCTCCCTCCCAATACTCTTTCCATTGATCATGGGTGTACATAAAGCCTGTGCACAGCGCTTTCTTGGGCATCATCAGGCCGTCCGTCATGGTCTGCGCGTGGACGCCCGCTAATCCTATCGCCAGCAATACACTTAAGATAAATTTCTTCGTGTACGCGGCATTTTTTACCGATCGTAAAATTCCAATCATACTTTTAATTTGGGTGTTTAAATAAAAAACTATATGCTGAATGCGTCGCTATAATACTATAGCGTCTTCAGAATGACAGGTGCAACGATAACTGCACGCTGGGTAAAAAATAATTTAGCGCTGTGGAGGCGGACTAATCACCGAGAGCGATAAGCCGTTAGCATCAATCAGGTTATCCGTCGATAAAGCAACGGCGTGATTCCAGCCTGAAGAAGCTGATGTGATACTGATGGATGTTGGCAAAAATTCTTTGATAAATCCACTTAGGAATTTAGCATTTTGCTTTGCGTTGGTAGGTTTGTCTGTGAATGTCTTAACGTAGTCCGTCAATGCATGACGGATTCTTTTGCTGTCATTATCCTTGATGCAAACTATGTAAAGTGTGTCCCGCTCGAGCTTCTGCTTGACAAGTCTGTAAAACTCCCCTTGATGTTCAATTTCGCCATCAACTCTTTCAAACACTTTCTTGTCTATGTGGTATGGAAGTGCGAGTGGAAAACGGAAAGTAACCGTCTCAGTTTCCTTGTATTGCTCGTTGTCCAGGCGTTGGACCAGGTCAAGTCCCTTCTTATACTGAAGGCCTACCAACAAACCATAGAATCCAAGTGCATTAAAGAGCACCAGCAGCGCAAAGAATATGGAAGTCAGCTTTTTCAAGGAGGTAATTGATACATAGTTATTGAATTTTGGGAATTTTTCAAAATACCGGGGGCTGGCAAGCATGTATGCAACTGGTCAAATTGCCGTAAGATTCAGTCAGAGCGGCAAATACACGATCTTTTTTGTATCGAAGAACTCTTCCTTAAAATAGCTGTTGATCTCGAAGATTTGATGAGGCATATTCAGTTCAGCCATTTCTTCCGACAGGTCACCTCCTTTTAGGTATATGATGCCGTTATACAAGGGATGCGTAGATCGCGTTTTCACTTTCCTGTTGACCCAATAATAGAACTCCCTTAGGCGGGTTACGGCCCGGCTAATCACAAAATCATATTCATGGCTAACCTGTTCAGCCCTGACTTGCTCTGCCATTACATTCTTCAGTCCCAGTGCGTCAGACACATTTCTAACCACCGTTATTTTCTTTCCGATGGAATCTACGAGGTGAAACTTCGCAGCTGGAAACATTATCGCCAGGGGAATTCCGGGGAATCCACCGCCGGTACCTACATCTAAGACGGTAGCGGTAGCATTGAAGGAAACGATCTTGGCGATCGACAATGAATGCAGTACGTGATTGACATAAAGGTTGTCGATGTCCTTACGTGAAATGACATTGATCTTGTCATTCCAATCTGCGTACAGTGGGCCTAACTTCTCAAACTGCGTTCGTTGTATGGCAGTCAGCTCAGGGAAATACTGGAATATAATCTCGGCGGTTTGCAATTCGGAAGTAATTCGCTTTACTTAATTTCAATTCTGAAATATAATGAAAGCGACCTTATCATTTTCAACAGTCCTGCTGTTGACTTTACTTTTCATCTCCTGCAACACAAGGCGCACGAACAAAAGCGCGGATATGGTATCCGCAAAGATCGACTCTTTACTTCAGTCGACGCCCGATTTCAGCGGCGTAATTCTCGTAGCCAGCGAGGGGAAGGAAGTGTATCATAAAGCATTTGGTTTCCGGGACCGCGATCGCCGAATCGAATTAGACACAGGCGATATCTTCGAACTGGCCTCGCTCTCAAAGCAATTCACAGCGATGGTCATCATGATGCTGGAAGAGCAGGGCAAATTAAACTTTGATGACTCGTTGTCTAACTATATTGAAGGATTGCCGTATCACGGTATCACTATCCGCCATTTGCTGACGCACACTTCTGGTTTACCGGATTATCAGGAAGTTATGGACCTGCATTGGGATAAATCAAAAATAGCGGGCAACGTCGAAAACATTGCCTACCTCATCCGTTATCATCCGCCGCAACTGTTTCCCGCAGGAGAGCGGTATGCATACAGCAATACAGGTTACATGCTACTGGCGTCCGTGGCCGAGAAGGTCGCTGGAGAAGATTTTATCACGCTTTGCCGCAAACTGATATTCAACCCAGTAAAAATGAAAAAAACTGACATTCGTACCAGAGGTGAAAAAAAGTCCATGAGAAATTTTGCGTTGGGTTACATTTTTGTGAAGGAGCGAGGGCGGTATGTTGCTGCTGACTCTTTTCCGGAATTCAATTACACTATCTGGCTTGGGGATAGAAAAGGACCCGGCAGAATAAGCTCAACATCGCACGATATGTTGTTATGGGATCAGGCCCTTTATCATGATTCGCTCATACATCCCGCAACGCTTAAAGCAGCATTCTCTCCCATGCGTCTGAAGGATGGAAGTTTTTCGTCTTACGGTTTTGGATGGGACTTATCGGAAGATGAAAGGGTCGGCAAGATCGTTTCACATACAGGCGACAATCCAGGGTATAAGACAGAGATCGTGCGTTTGATCGACGTTAATAAGACAATTATTCTCCTCAACAACAACGCTCATGAAAAGAAATCAGAGATCATGGCGTTGATCAAGAACTGGGTGATGAACACTGGCGCCGAAGACCTTGGGGATAACTAAAACCAAGACTTCTTTTGATGATCAAATGTGATCGCGTTTATTCTTGACCATTTCGAACATAAGTTCGCGCGCGCGATGGAGTTGCGCTTTAACCGTTCCAAGAGGGGCATCCAGCTCGGCAGCAATCTCTTCGTAAGACAGTTCATGAAAGTAACGAAGGCGCACGAGCTTCTGATATTTTGGTGGTAGTTTGTCAACAAACACCTGGATCAGCTCAGCTTTTTGAAGTCTGATAGCCTCTTCCTGAGGATCCAGATTGTCATCCTCGACATCGATTGAAACAGACTGCCCGTCGTCGTCCGTAAAAGTGTTTTCAATGCTTAACGTGTTCAATTTCTTTTTCCGGATAAAATCAATGGTATTATTGGTTGCAATACGGAATAACCACGTGCTGAAAGTAAAATCTTTTTTAAACCGGTGGAGACTTCGGAAGGATTTAGCGAAAGACTCTATCGTAAGATCCTCAGCGTCATCAACGTTACGAACCATCTTCAGAATCATGTGATAAACGGGGCGTTTATAACGTTGGAGGAGCTTGGCAAAGGCTTTATCATCGCCGCCAACAGCCATATCAATAAGCTTAAAATCCTCTAAAGCTTTAGAAGAAAAACGGCTTTCTAATTCTTCCATTTTACTTTTTTTGTTACCAGCGCCCGCAGTCCTGTGACAAGATAGTAAAAGGCATAAATAAAATCTAAAAGAGGAATGGTCCACCATTCAAACTTCTGACCGAGTTTTTTAGAAGCGACAACATAAAGAATTATGAGTGCAAGCATGCGGAGCACAAACAGTCCGCCAACGAGCGCGTAGTTCACCGGACTGAAAACAACCACCAAAGCGGAAAGCCATGCGACAATCCACGTAACCATAAACAGGCCAAGGACCAGCCTGTGACCAATTCGGTAACGCTTGCCGACGGAAAGATGACGCACCTTTTGATTAAAATAGTCGCTCCACGATTGCTTCGGTATCGAATTTACTTGCGCTGATTCCTCTATGCACACGGTCGTATTGTTGGCATTGCTGTATTCATTGACATATAGATCGTCATCGCCACCTCTCACGTGCAAAATATTATTGAAGCCTTTCACCTCAAGAAATTTCGATCTGCGATATGCCAGATTTCTACCGACGCCCATGTAGGGCATTCCCATCGACGCAAAGGATATGTACTGAATTCCGGTTAGCATCGCTTCAAAGCGTATGAGAATGTTCAGCAATCCGGGTTTTAATAGATAAGGAGAATATCCCAGTACAAAATCGGTGTTATCGCTGAATCCCTTACTCATCTCGCTCAGCCAAAGAGGCGACACGGGGCGGCAATCAGCATCGGTCAGCAGGATCCATTCGTAACGGGCAGCCTTGATGCCGAGTGTTAATGCATATTTCTTGTTATCGACGTGTGGCGGTGTACGGTTCACGTGAACCATTCTCAAGCGGTGATCCTTCGATGCTTCGGCGAGCAACATATCGAATGTGTTGTCGTTGGAGCGGTCATTTACGATGATGATTTCAAAAGACGGATGCAACTGCGCAAGCAACAACGGAATAAGTTCGTTCAAATTTTCTTCTTCATCATGCGCGCAAACGATCACTGAGATCGGTAACGAACGTGACTCCCTTTGCACGCGTTTTCTGGAAAATGTGACAGCGAACAGAAAGAAATACAGGGTTTGAATTCCAATCGCGGAGCAATAAACAATCAGTAAGAAATACAAGGGTGTTGACATTAACTATGGCACAAAGATATAAGGCCATGGCTATCATAAAAGGAAGTCATCCTTAAAACGACGCCATGGCTAGGTTGATTAAATGTAGGCATTGCTGTAATACCCAACCCACGCACAACAAATCTTAATCTTCTGTCAGGTATCCACATTCGCCTGGCAGATTCGCTCAATTGATCAATTAATACAACACCATCAGGCTTGCCTGCCATAATTTACGACGAGCAACAATGCAATTTTCACCGAATACGTTGGAGATTATATCATCTCCTTGCCTATCTTCGAACACCACCCATACATTAGGGTGCCCTGAAACTCATTTGACCCTTTCTCATCCGTCAAAATAAACCAACTTTTTCTTTTAAATGTGTACGCGCACATTTAATTTGTGTGCGAAAACATTCAACCATGGAAGTCGGCAAAAACATTCGTATCAAGGACATCGCCAAGCTGGCCGGTGTTTCCGTGGGAACTGTGGACAGGGTGTTGCATAACCGTGGGCGGGTCTCCGACTTTGCTTTGAAAAAGGTGACGGAGGTGATGAATCAGATTGATTACAAACCAAACCTCATCGCCCGGACATTAGGATCTAATAAGAATTACAGGATCGCGGCGCTCATTCCCGATCCCACCCTGGATCCCTATTGGGCTCAGTCCAACCTTGGTATTATCCAGGCTCAAACCGAGTGGGCCCAGTATGGCGTACTTGTCGACACTTTTGCCTTTGATCTTTACAATAAGGAGTCCTTCCACCGGCTCGCGCGGGAAGTTGTAGAGCAGCAGCCTGATGGAATCGTTATCGCACCCATATTTTATCACGAATCGATTCCAGCATTTGAGCTTTTTCAGCAGCATCAAATCCCCTACGTTCTCTTTAACACCAACATCCATGAAGCTAAGCCTTTGGGTTTCATAGGTCAGAATCTCCATCAAAGCGGGCGAGTAGGCGCCCAACTCATGATACTAGGACAACAGGGTGCAGGCACTTTTGCCGTCCTCCACATCGACGAGGATGTTCAGGACTCTGTTCACTTGCTTGAAAAGGAAAAGGGATTCAGAGGATATTTCGAGGAGAAGGCAAAATCCAGGTACAAGATCATCGACTTCAACATGAACCCCCAAAAACCCACCTTCGATAATGAGATGGAAAAACTGATGGGCATGGAGTCTCTAAAGGGGATTTTTGTGAGCACGTCAAAAGGCACAGCGGTTGCTGCCTCGTTTCTGGAGAAACACGGAAAAAATGAAATACGCCTTATTGGCTACGACATACTGAGCGAAAACCTCAGATACCTTCGTTCGGGTACCATCGACTTCCTCATCAACCAAAACCCAAAGCGTCAAGCGCTTTTAGGGATCAGTCACCTGGTGAATCACCTCATGTTTAAAAAATCCGCTCCTACAACTGATCTGTTTCCACTGGAGATCATTACCCAGCAGAACGTGGATTCATACTTAGGCTCAGGCATTCATTGACAGGGGTATTAGGGATTTCTGGGCGGAGAAAACTATTTTTGCGCTCTCAATGACATTTCAGCTGCTGAATACTGATACCAGGACTGCTGCAAGGGCAGGACTGCTCCAAACTGCTCACGGAGAAATCCACACACCGATTTTCATGCCTGTTGGGACTGCTGGGTCGGTAAAGGCCATCCACCAACGCGAGTTAGTGAATGATATTGGTGCAGAAATAATTCTGGGGAACACTTATCACCTTTATTTACGGCCGGGGACACCCTTGCTGGAGAAAGCAGGCGGACTGCACCGGTTCAACGGCTGGGGTAAGCCTATCCTAACCGACAGTGGTGGTTATCAGGTTTATTCGCTTGGTGCCAATCGTAAGATCGGAGAAGAGGGCGTAACATTCAAGTCGCATATTGATGGCTCACGTCACGTCTTTACACCTGAAAACGTAATGGACGTGCAGCGTTCGATCGGAGCAGATATCATGATGGCGTTTGACGAATGCACACCTTATCCCTGCGAGTACGCTTACGCCAGGAACTCACTCGGCCTAACCCACCGATGGCTCAGGCGTTGCATCGACCACGTCGATAAAACTTCATCACTGTATGGCTATGAGCAAGTACTTTTTCCTATCGTGCAGGGAAGTGTATATAAGGACTTACGAGAAGAATCGGCGACCTTTGTGGCGTCTCAAAATCAGGCCGGCAATGCCATCGGAGGATTGTCCGTTGGAGAACCTCACGAAGACATGTATGCCATGACAAGTCTGGTGTGCAGTATTTTGCCTGCTGAAAAACCTCGTTATCTTATGGGTGTGGGCACGCCGGAAAACATCCTTGAGTGCATAGCGCTCGGTATCGACATGTTTGATTGCGTTATGCCTACACGAAATGCGCGAAATGGTATGCTGTTCACTACCGAGGGAATTATTAATATCCGTAATGAAAAGTGGAAAGACGATCTCTCACCCATTGACGCAGCGTTGGGCGGTTACAGCAGTGGTGGGCATTCAAAAGCGTACCTCCGCCATCTGATTATCAACAGGGAAATTTTAGGCGCACAAATTGCTTCCTTACATAATCTCACATTCTATCTATGGCTTGTGAAAGAGGCCCGAAAGCAAATTATTGATGGTACCTTTGCGACCTGGAAAGCCGCGATGGTAAAACGGGTTCGCGTCAGACTTTAGCTAAACAATTGGTCAGCATTGAAGCTCCTGGATAAATATATTCTTAAACGCTTTCTTACAACATTCTTTTTTGTTGTCCTGATACTTCTCGCCGTGATCACAGTGATTGACCTCACGGAGAAGATGGACAAGTTTGCCAAAGCAGGGCTGAATGCTCAACACATAATCGGTTATTATCTTGATTTTATTCCCTGGATTGGAAGTCTTCTGGCGCCAATTACAATATTCATTGCCACCGTCTACGTTTGTTCCCGCATGGCAGCTCACACAGAGATCATCGCCATCCTCAGCAGTGGTGTAAGCTTCCGAAGAATTCTCGTTCCTTATTTTATTGGCGCTGCGCTGGTCGGGATCATCAACTTTGTTCTCAATGGATGGATTATACCCAATTCCAACAAGTCACGGCTGGAATTTGAATTGCTCTATCTAAAGAGCAAGTATTACTTCGATCAACGCAATGTTCATATTCAGGTAGCGCCGGATACATATTTGTACATGCAGAGCTATAACAATAGCAATCAAACGGGCTACCGCTTTACGTTAGAAAAATTTCAGGACAACAAACTGATTGAAAAACTGAACGCTGACAGGATCAGCTGGGATTCTGTGAAGCACAAATGGACCTTGAGTAACTGGCACATAAGACGCGTTGAAATTGTATTCGAAGAACCGCAGGCTCCCGAGGCCGGGGCGTTCAAAACGACGCGAATGGTTAACAAGGACAGCGTCATCGCCGGCGCATCTATGGATACAGCCCTGGTAATTCGACCCAAGGAGTTCGAAAGTGATTACAGGAAGTACGATGGGCTCACCCTCAATGAGCTTGACGCTTATATCCGGACATTGCGAGAGCGTGGCTCAACGGGCATCGAGGTATATGAGGTGGAAAAGTACACGCGATATACGTCTCCGTTTACCATTTTTATTCTCGTGTTTATGGGCGTCATTGTCGCCTCCCGTAAGAGCCGCGGAGGGACCGGTCCGCAGATAGCCCTGGGCTTCTTGCTGTCGTTTGTATTCATTTTGTTCTTTACGTTGTTCCGGACGTTTGCTGAGAACGGTTCATTACCTCCTGTTATATCTGTTTGGATACCCAACATCATTTTCGGCGCTATATCGCTGATGATGTATAAATATGTACCCCGTTGATGGCGTCACGCTCGGACTATTTTAAGCTTCATTTTATCGTTTTTCTTTGGGGGTTTTCAGCTATCCTCGGAAAACTTGTTACTATTCCAGCAGTAGAGATGATCTTCTACCGAGGATTGATGGCTGCGGCAGGTATGGCGATCGTTATTATTATTACGCGCGGTACCTTTAAGGTAACCTCGTTGGGCCTTGTCAAACTTATACTCGTTGGATTTATAGTCGCGCTGCATTGGATCGCTTTCTTTGGATCGGCTCGTGTTTCAAATGTGTCGGTAAGCCTGGTGGGTTTCGCCACGAACTCCTTGTGGACCGCACTTCTCGAACCTTGGTTCAACCGAACGCGCATAAAAAAATTCGAACTGCTTTTGGGATTGGTGGTGCTTTCAGGACTCTACATTATATTCTCATTTGATTTCGAGTACAAACTCGGACTACTGTTTGGCGTGATTGCCGGATTAACCTCTGCACTGTTTTCCATTTTTAATTCAAAGCTCGTACGTGAAATTCCAGCATTCACCATTACGTTTTATGAAATGATCGGGATTGTTATTGGTATAGCCGTGTTCTTGCCAGTGTATCAAAACTTCTGGGCCGAAAATCACATGTTGCATCTCATGCCGCAGCCGATGGATTGGATTTATATCGGGCTGCTCGCCGGTGTTTGTTCAGTATACGCTTATTCGACGGCAGTAGAGTTAATGAAGAAGCTGAGCGTATTCCTCATCCAATTGTCATTAAATCTCGAACCACTTTACGGTATAATTATGGCTTTGATCATTTTCGGTGAAGAAGAGAAAATGGGAGGAAATTTTTATGTTGGCACATTATTGATCCTGTCGGCTGTGTTGCTTTATCCTCTGCTTAAGCGAAAACATGATGCCGGGACCCTGCTAAAAACATAGGTCGACATCCCCTATCAAGGGATCCAACCTTGCCATACAATAGTATCAGCCGCGTCGGCGATCCAGGTTGTTTCTTTTTCAAAAATGCCAAATATCGTTGACCCAGATCCGCTCATGCTGGCAAACACGGCGCCACGCTGATACATCATTTGCTTGATCCCCTCAAGAAGAGGATGCGCCATAAAGACGGTCTGTTCGAAATCGTTTTTCATCAATTCCTTCCACGAAACTATAGGACGAACGATTATGTCTTTTAATATCAATCGAGGTTCCTGCGGTCGAATTCCAGCGAATGCGGCCGCTGTGGAAACATGAACATTGGGTTTGACAAGTATCAGCCATTTGCCTTTCAGGGATGTAGTAACAGGCGTCAGTATTTCTCCGCGTCCGGTCCCCAACATCGGTTCATCCTGAACAAAAAATGCGCAGTCGCTTCCCAACTGCGACGCAAAGTTCATAAGATTTTCAGATGATAGACCAAGGTTAAATATTGAATTGAGGAGTCTTAGTGTATGGGCGCCGTCGGAGGAACCGCCTCCCAGGCCTGCACCCATAGGAACAATTTTGTGCAGGAGTATGCTGACGTGGGGAAGTGCAAAGTCGTGCTGTAAAAGGCGGTATGCGCGCACGCACAAGTTGTTTTCGTCTGAACCTGGAATGGTCAAACCACTGGTGGTAAACTTAAATTCGTCGGTTCGAACGATCTCGAGGATGTCCGTCCAAGGTATCGGATAAAAGCAGGTTTCCAGTTCATGAAAACCATCATTGCGTTTCCTTACAATGTGCAATCCGAGATTGATCTTGCAGGGCGGAAACGAAATCATTCTTTACCCGCAGATATCAAGCCGTCGTTCATTCAATTTTGATCGACGTTTTGGGTGAGCCTGTCAATCAGTTCCTGGGTAATTCCCGTTGCGGAGAAGCCGCCATCGTGCATGAGGTTTTGCATGGTCACCATCCTGGTGAGGTCAGAGAACATCACAACAATATAGTCGGCGCATTCTTCGGCCGATGCATTACCTAGTGGCGACATCATTTGAGCGAAGTCGAAAAACACGTCAAATCCGGAAATGCCAGAACCGGCGGTGGTGCGGGTTGGTGACTGTGAAATAGTGTTGACCCGGACCTTTTTAAGTTTGGCGAAACGCGCTCCGTAGCTCCTCGCAATTGATTCAAGCATGGCTTTCGCCTGTGCCATGTCGGTGTAGTCCGGATAGGACCTTTGCGCGGCAATATAGGTGAGCGCAACGATCGATCCGTATTCGTTCATAGCATCGAGCTTTTCAGCGGTTTGCATGACCTTGTGGAAGGACAACGCTGAAATGTCAAGCGTCTTTAAATACCAATCGTAGTTCATGTCTCCGTAAGGTTTGCTTTTGCGGATGTTTGGGCTCATGCCGATAGAGTGCAGGACGAAATCCAACTTCCCCCCCAATACTTCGACTGATTTTGTGAATAGGTTCTTAAGATCGTCCTCCGACGTGGCATCTGCGGGGATCACCTCGGCGGCGCAGGCTTTTGCCAATTCATTGATCTTACCCAGCCGCATGGCGATTGGAGCGTTAGAAAGTGTAAATGAGCCGCCTTCTTCTTTCACTTTAAGGGCGGCTTTCCACGCAATTGAATTTTCATCCAAAGCGCCGAAAATAATACCGCGTTTTCCCTTCAGTAAATTGTATGCCATGGGTTGTTGTTTAACATTTATGAGGCTACAATTATACGAATTAAGTGAAAGGTGAAAAGTGAAAAGTGAAAAGTCCTCTGGAAGCTGCCCTTGTCTAAGCATTATCCGACGCCAGACTTTGCAGTCAATGCGCGCAGGAGCGGACGTCATCGGTGGTTGCGCCGAACTGCCCGCGCGTAACGCTAAAAGTGAATAAAAATTACATCTTCATGTAAGATCACCAAAAAAAAACCTAAATTACAGTAAACCAAACCCTTAAACCGCATGGAATCCTCGTCTTCTTTTCTGGGCCTGTGGGACAAAACAATGATTCTACTCGCCATCGGATCTGTTACGATCGGCTTACTTACACTGCTGTATTATGAATTCAGAGTCCTTCAGATCAAAGACTTCAAAGTAAAACACGACTATGTTAATCAGCATGAGATCCAATACTTCTGGTATGTGGTCATTGCGTTCATAGCGGCCATCGCCATCTTCGCTAACAGCATAGCAACCAACAAGATCGTGCTTGACGGTATGCGTTGGTTTTACGTAAGGATCTTCATTACCGCCAGCCTTGGCGTTATCGCGTACATTACATGTTATAGTCTTGTCAGAATTTACTACCCCAGACAATTACAAAGAAGGCTGGCAAGGTTGAGGAACACTCCACGCTTGTCACCCGAAGGTAACATCATGCGTAAGATCGCAGAAGCTGAAGAAGCACATCACCTTGAGGAGAATCAACTGACGGGCGTACACACAATTGACTACGACGTCTGGGTTGATGATAAAACGGGATATAAGAAGATCGAAAAATATCCGGCATACCGTTACGCGGAAGAATGTACTGAATGCGGATACGTTACATTGCGTTTGGATGAGGAATTGATCGAGCGTGCCCCTACGTCAGATGAAGAAGGTGTATTGCTGACTCATTATAAGTGTACTTATTGTGGTCATCGCGAACAACGTGAGATTACAGTAGCCATGCTTTCAGCGAACGAGGTTTGAAAAATAGTTCCGTCTTGTTTTTTCTCCACCGCACGCCAGGATGACGTATATTGCCACGTTGCATGGCGGTATCAGCTTCACAACCTATTGGTGTTTTTGACAGTGGCATAGGCGGACTCACTGTTGCGCATGCTATTCGGACGCTGCTGCCAAACGAAAGCATGATCTATTATGGGGATACCGCTCACCTGCCCTATGGTGATAAGTCGGAAGCAGCCATCCAGGCCTATTCAATCAGGATAGCGGACGTACTCCTTAAGAAAGGATGTAAAGTGATCGTGATCGCGTGCAATTCTGCATCGTCAGCCGCTTATGAATTGCTAAAGGAGTACGTGCACAAAGACACGCACATCATCAATGTCATTGATCCTATGGTATCGTACGTGCTTAAAGAATTTCCCGGGAAGCGCGTAGGACTTATCGGAACAAAACGAACTGTCCAGTCGGATGTATATTCCAGGAAGATTGCGGAAGGCGAGATGGACATTACGTTACACTCGCTGGCTACGCCACTACTGGCTCCGATGATCGAGGAGGGTTTCTTCAACAATCAGATCAGTCACGAGATCATTGCGCAGTACTTATCAGACAATATACTGTCTTCGATCGACGCCTTGATACTGGCGTGCACGCACTACCCGCTGATCAAAAACGAGATCGACTCTTTCTATAACCATGACATGAAGATCCTCGATTCATCGGAGATCATTGCAAAAGCATTGAAACAATACCTTGAAAGGGAAAACATGCTCAACCATTCAGAAAAGCCCTCCAGCCTTTTTCTTGTATCGGATTACACAGAGTCGTTCGAAGCCGCAGCGCGGATCTTTTTTCATGAAACTGTTCACCTGGAGAAGCACGTCCTCTGGACCAATTGACAGATGTATGTTTATGATCAAGAATATATAAATCAGATTGAATAATTTTGTCAATTTAGGGATCTCTTAGTAACCCGGTTCTGAGCTTGCCTACGCTTGTTTTCATATTACCTTTCCTCCTGATCTATGTCATTATTGCTATCTATGCCGAACGCAAGATATCTGCCTTTATCCAGGATCGCCTGGGCCCAATGGAAGTGGGGTATTATGGGTTTGCACAATCAATTGCTGACTTGGTAAAGCTGCTGCAAAAGGAAGACATCGTTCCTGCAGCGTCAGACTCTCCGATCTTTCGGATTGCGCCGGTCATTATTTTCACGACGGTTTTTACCGGATTTGCTGTGATCCCCTTAAGCGCGTCGTGGAGCGGCTCAACAATATCCGCCGGGATATTCTTCCTTCTTGCTATCGTTTCGCTTGACGTCATCGGCATCGTAATGGCCGGGTGGAGTTCGAACAATAAATACAGCATGCTCGGTACCATGAGATCAGCTGCCCAGCTTATATCTTATGAAGTACCCCTTGGCCTATCGGTAGTATGCGTGTGCATGGTGTGTCAGTCGCTTGATCTTCAACAGATCTCTTTTCAGCAAGGCATTTTCGGCAAAGGGCCTGAGTATCTTTTTGGGATCAAGTCGCTAGGCATTGACGTGCATCCGGTTGGTGGGTTCCTGTTGTGGAACGTTTTCCGGATGCCTCTTTTATGGATTGCATGGATGATCTTTTTTATCGCGTCGCTTGCTGAAAGCAATCGCGCGCCCTTCGATCTGCCAGAAGCAGAATCGGAACTGGTGGCAGGATTTCAAACAGAATACACCGGATTCCGTTGGGCCGTAATAATGTTGGCTGAATATGGAATGATGCTTTTAGTCAGTATATTGGGAGCGGTTTTATTTTTTGGAAGTTGGAATACGCCCCTTCCAAACATTGCCGGGTTAAAGCTTGCCGATTGGTCAAGTGGACTGCCTGGCACGTTGGCTTCGACCCTCTGGGGGATGTTCTGGCTGTTGACTAAAGCATGGCTTTTTGTAGCTATGCAAATGTGGGTACGTTGGACTTTTCCCCGCCTCAGAGTTGACCAACTAATGAATTTATCCTGGAAATACCTCACACCCCTGGCACTGGTGCTGCTAGTCGTTATTGGATTTTGGAAATTAATTTTTAGCTGAACGCGTGAAAAAATTTTTTTGGATTCTGTTGACCTCGCTAACTGTAGCATCAGGCTATACGCAGGCGCAAAATCAAATCGATAGTCTTGAGAATGCATTGAAGAATGATCTTGCCGATTCTGTTCGGGTCCGGCTGCTTATTAAGCTCGCGTCGTCCAATCAATATATTGATTTCGACCGCAGCGCCCAATATGCGGATCAAGCGTTGGTCCTTTCTGAAAAGCTCAATGATCCAGTCTCAAAAGTGCTCGCCTATCAAAACAAGGCAATTTTGCTTACCGGCAGTGGCGATTATAGTGCAGCCCTGCACTACGATAACCTTTCGCTTGAAAACGATGTTGCCCTGAAAGACAGCGTGAAAATTTCCCGCGACTATAATAACATCGGCAACGATTATTACGATCTCGGCGAATATGATGACGCGTTCTTTTATTTCACCCAGTCTGTCCGTATCGCTACCATCGTAAAAGACACATTCCGGATTCTTGTCGCCTATCACAATGTTGGGCGGGTATTCAAAGAACTCGGCCAGTATGAGCACGCACTGACTCAGCTGAGAGTGTCAAAGAAAATGAGCGAACAGCAGAAAGACATCGCAGGTATAGCCTATTCTTTTGATGAAATCGGTGACATTCAGTTGAGAAAACTTGAATATGATTCTGCTGAGAAAACTTTAGCCAGGGCATTGCAAGTGGCCAGTCAGGTTAAGGAAAGGGTCTTACAACCAAAGATATACGCTAAGCTAGCCACAGTTGCTTTTCGAAAAGGCAAATTTGCCCGCGCTCAGGCGTACTATGACTCGGCCTTCGCGCTTCATGAAGTTACGAAAGACAGGTATGGGATGGCAGAGGTTGAGTTGGGAAGGGGTGTGGTCTTCACAAAAGAAGGACGGTATGACGAAGCCCTTGCCAAAATCGAAAGTAGTCTGGCTGTTGCCAAACAGCTGAATGCAAGAGTTCTTCAGATCAAATGTTACAATCAGCTGTCACTTCTTTGGGAAATGAAGGCCGATTTCAGAAAGTCCTTGTTGTACTATAAGCAATTCAAACAGCTTGAGGACACTTTGTTCAGTCAGGAAATCCAGGGCAAACTTTTGCGAGATCAACTTCGGTTCGAAACGGAATCCCGCGATTCACGTATTGCTTTTCTGAGTGAACAGCAGGCACAGCAACGCGGCGAGCTGAAGAAACAGGAGTTTGTCAGAAACATACTCGTTGTCGTGATGGCACTCAGTGTTATTCTGCTGGTTACTGTATATCGAAGTGGACGCAGACGACGGCAGATCAATACGCTGCTCCTGCAGCATCAGGAAGAAATGGAGAAAAGGAGCGAAGAGCTCGAACGCCTCAATCAGGTAAAGGACAAATTCTTCTCGATAATCTCTCATGATCTAAGGTCTCCTATCAATGCGCTGGCCGGGCTACTGGATCTTTTGGATAAGGGTGCGGTAAGCGCAACGGAATTACCAAAACACATTAAAGAATTAAAGGCAAGGTTCAATCATACCCGTACGCTACTCAATAACCTGCTCGACTGGACATTGCTCCAGATGGATAAGCTCAACCTCCAGGCTGCCAAGATTGACATCTATAACATAGTAGAGGAAAACATTCAGCTGCTGAGCTCCGTGCAAAGCAAAGACATCCGACTGATCAATGATGTACCCAGAAATGCCATCGGTTTTGCTGATTCCAACACCATCAATCTCGTGATCAGGAACCTCATGACTAATTCCATCAAATTCACCAACGACGGAGGAACAGTAAAGATCGGAGCCCGGGAAAAAGGATCCGAATGGCTGGTTTCAATTACGGATAACGGAGTGGGTATGCCAAACGATGTGCTTAAAATGCTTTTCGACAAGACAGCCCCATATACTACCCGGGGCACGGCCAACGAAAAAGGAACTGGCCTCGGACTTATCCTTTGCAAGGAATTCGTGGAAAAAAACGGGGGGAAGATTTGGGTGGAAAGCGAGGAAGGAAAAGGAAGCACGTTCTTCTTTACGC
>Ga0193753_10000302_pt1 | contig 48900 bp, 46 predicted proteins | sample H1c2metaG_FD_144925 | JGI IMG/M metagenome (GOLD analysis project Ga0193753, IMG submission 144925) | Soil microbial communities from a riparian zone of the East river system, Colorado, United States - H1c2 | ecosystem: Environmental > Terrestrial > Soil > Riparian zone | place: USA: East...
CCGCCAGTCGAACTGCGGACGATACATCACGTTGGCCTGCATCTGGTAAGCGCCAATGCGCCATGTGCGGTTCGCGACCGGGTTGAGGAAGAAGACGTTGCGCTGCCAAAGTTTTTCTGCGGCTTTCGGTTGATCGCTGGCGTGGCGCAGTCGCACTCGTGCCGCCGCGCCCACGCCCGCAGGCAGCAATTTCTCGTTCAAATAAAACACCAGCACGCTGAAGAACAGTCCGGTGGCGAGATAAGGCATGGCGATTCTCCACAACGGGATGGCGGCCGCGCGCATCGCTGTGAGTTCGTTGTGCCTCGCGTGATTCGTCAGCGCGTAAAGTAGCGCGAGCAGCAACGACATCGGCAGGACGTAACTGCTGACGAGAAATTCCGGGATGCGATAAAAATAATATTCGGCGACGTCCCCGAACGTCAGTTTTTCGCGCTGAAAATCCGCCAGGGCGCTAAACAGATCGAAAGCAATGAATGAGATGAGAAAGCCGGCAATGCAGTAGGTCAGCGGCAGGAGCAGTTCGCGCAGCAGATAGCGGTCGAGCAATCGCATCAGAGCGTGGACGGTAGCGGCGGCGCGAAAGCAAGGCAAGTGACGGAGCAGGATGACAACGGACCGGCTAATCAGGAAAGGCTGTCGCGACTAAGAGAATGATTAGGATTAAGAATCTACCGGTTCGGGATCGTAATCTTCTTCTTAATCATTTCCTCCAACCGCTGCGCACGGTTCTTGATCGACTCTGATCCTCATTCGCTGTTTTACAGTCTCGTTCTTGCCAGACCCGGAACAGTCGCTAGGCTGCGCAGCCATGAAACGTTTCTGTGTTGCCCTGATGGTTCTCACGATGCTGACCGCGCTTCCGGCCATGGCGGCGGATGCGCCGGCCAAGGGAAAGGTCGTTCACATCGTCGCGTTCAAATACAAGAAGGCTATCACCGACGCTAAGAAGAAAGAAATCGCCGATGCGCTGGTAGCGTTGAAGGGGAAAATTCCGCAAATTATTTCCGTCCAGCACGGCCCGAATATCAGCAAGGAAGGCTTCGAGAGGGGCTTTCATGAAGCGTTTGTGATCACCTTCGCCAGCGAGAAAGACCGCGACGTTTATCTCGGACACGAGGCGCACACGAAGTTCGCCAAGATGCTCGACGGCGTACTCGCGGACAAAGGCGTCTTCGTCTTTGATTTCGTTGCGCAGGAGTAACGTGCCCCGGCGTCTTGCCGGGTTTCGTTCGAAGTGCCAGAACCCGGCAAGACGCCGGGGGCACGTTTACTTCGCCGTCACCACCACGTAGTTCCGCTTCCCTTTGCGCAACAGCAAGTGCTGCCCGAAAAGCAAATCACCGCTAGTCACCGCGCGCTGGATGTTCGCTTCCCGCACGTTGTTGATGTTGATGCCGCCTTGCTCAACATCCTTTCGGGCCTGGCCTTTCGAGGTGCTCAGGCCCGCGTGAACCAACATGTCAAGCAACGACATTCCCGCACCATCCAGTTGGGCTTTCCCAATTTCCTTCGACGGCACTTCGCCCACGAGATCCTTGAAGGTGCGTTCTGAAACTCCATCGAGGTTGCCGCCAAACAAGACTTCGCTGGCGCGCACGGCATCGTCAGCGGCGGTCTTACCGTGAAGTAACTCCGTCAATTCGCGGGCGAGAAACTTGTGCGGGGTGCGAGCGCCAGCATTGGCGGTGTGCTCCTGTTTGAGGTCAGCAACCTTGGCCTGATCTGCGAACGACAGCACGTTGAGATTCTTAATCACGTCCGTGTCTTCGAGTTGGATGAAGAATTGGTAAAAGCGATACGGACTGGTTTTCTTCGCATCGAGATAGACCGCACCGCTGGCCGTCTTGCCGTACTTCGTGCCATCCGCTTTGGTCATGAGTGGGAACGTGAGTCCAAAAACCGTTGCGCTGAGTTTTTTCCGGCAAAGATCAATGCCCGCCGTGATGTTGCCCCACTGGTCCGTCGCGCCGACCTGCAACTCGCAGTTGTTCTCCTTGCGCAAGTGATAAAAGTCAAACGCCTGCAACAGCATGTAACTGAATTCCGTGTAGCTGATGCCGACCTCCCGGGCCTCCATGCGCGCGCGCACGCTTTCCTTCTGCATCATTTGATTCACCGAGAAGTGCTTGCCGATATCCCGCAAAAAATCGAGGAACGTCACGTTGTTCGTCCAACTCGCATTGTCGAGCAGCCGCGCTGGATTCGTCTTCGTTTCAAAATCGAGCAACGCCGCGAGCTGCCCTTTGATGCTTTCGATGTTGTGATTGATCTGCTCTCGCGTGAGAAGCTGGCGTTCGGCTGACTTCCCGCTCGGATCACCAATGCAACCCGTCGCCCCGCCGGCCAGCGCGATAGGATTGTGCCCGGCGAATTGAAAACGCCTCAACGCGAGCAAAGGAACAAGATTGCCGACGTGCAGCGAATCCGCCGTCGGATCGAAGCCGCAATAAAGCGTCGTCGGCCCCGTAGCCAGCCGCTTGGAGAGCGCGTCGAGGTCGGTGCAATCAGCCAAAAGGCCGCGCCACTGTAATTCGGCAATGATGTCCATTCGCGGCGGCAAGTTATCGCGAGTCAGCGAACATGGCTCAAGGTGAAAGCGGAAAACAAAACAGGCGGACCCTTGCGAGTCCGCCCGTCGTGAATTCTTGCCGTGACGGATTACGGCTTCTCGTCCGTGACTTCGGCGGCGTCGAACGCGTGTTGGAGCGCGACGAGATCTTCGCCGGGCTTGAGCGAGTCGAGAATTTTTTGCTCTTCGCGGAGCTGTTCGTCGCTGTAGCTGGCCGCCTTGATGGACAGACCGATCCGGCGCTCAGCTTTGTCGATCTTGATCACGCGTGCCGACACATCCTGGCCGGGCTTGAGCACGTTCTTGATCTTATCGATGCGCTCCTCGCTGACCTGCGAGATATGCACGAGTCCATCGATGTCGTGTTCGAGTCCGACGAAAGCACCGAAGCTCGCGAGCTTCGTCACCTTGCCGGCCACGAGGTCGCCGACTTTGTAGAACTTGTCGATGTTGGCCCACGGATCTTCGCTGAGCTGCTTCACGCCGAGGGCAATGCGCTGGTTGGCCTTGTCCACTTCGAGCACGACGGCTTCGACATCGTCGCCCTTCTTCAGCACTTCGCTCGGGTGATTGATCTTGCGCGTCCAGGAAACGTCCGAGACGTGAATCATGCCGTCGATGCCTTCCTCAAGTTCGAGGAACGCGCCGTAGCTGGTGAGGTTGCGAATCTTGCCTTTGACCTTGGTGCCGGGCGGATATTTCTCCGCGGCCTTTTCCCAGGGATTGGTTTCGAGCTGGCGCACGCCGAGGCTGATCTTCTGCTCGTCGCGATTGATGCCGAGCACAACCGCTTCAATTTCCTGGCCTTGCTTGAGCACGTCAGACGGCTTCGCAATGCGCTTCGTCCACGAAAGTTCGGTAACGTGTACGAGACCTTCGACGCCGGGTTCGAGTTCCACAAACGCGCCGTAAGGCACGAGGTTGACGACCTTGCCTTTGACCTTCTGGCCAACGGTGTACTTGGATTCGATCGCTTCCCAGGGATTCGCGAGCTTTTGCTTGAGGCCGAGGCTGACGCGTTCCTTTTCGCGGTTCACGTCGAGCACAACTACGTCGAGTTCCTGGCCGACCTTGAGAATTTCGCTCGGGTGCCCGATGCGGCCCCAGCTCATGTCGGTGATGTGCAGCAAGCCATCGAGGCCATTGAGGTCGATGAACGCGCCGAAGTCCGTGATGTTTTTCACCACGCCCTTGCGGATGTCGCCGGGAGTCATGTCCGTGAGCAATGCGGAGCGGCGCGAAGCACGTTCCGCTTCGATCAGTTCGCGGCGCGAGAGCACCACGTTCTGGCGGTCGGCGTTGATCTTAACAACTTTGAACTCGTAGGTGTTGCCGATGAACGGCTGTAAATTCTTCGGGGGAATGACGTCGATTTGCGACGCGGGCAGGAACGCCTCCACGCCGATGTTGACGACGAGGCCGCCTTTGACGGCGCTCTTCACTTTGCCGGTGACCGTGGTGCCTTCGCCCGCGATCAACACGATGCGCTCCCAGTTTTTCTTAAACTCGGCCTTCTCCTTGGAGAGAACGACCATGCCGTCCTTGTCTTCGAGTTTTTCGATGAGCACTTCGACTTCATCGCCGACTTTCAAGGTTTTGATATCCTCGAATTCGCCGCCGTTGACGGCGCCTTCGGACTTGTAACCGATGTCCACCAACACTTCCTTAGGGCGGACTTCAATGATTTTGCCTTTGACGATCTGACCCGTCGTAAAGCCGACGGAGCTGCCCTTCAGGGCTTCTTCCATGGTGAGCATAATGATTTACTGACTACTATTTTCGCAGACGGGAGACTTGCAGGCGGATGGCTTGCGCGGTCTCCATTGCCGAACGCAAACGATCCGTGGCAACGGAGGGTTGAATGTTCGGTTGTTCGTTAATGTTTCGTTTCTCAGCCTCAATGAGCACCGGCACACGCCGGACTCAGGCGGGGCAGAAGATAGGGAGGAAACGCGGCGGCGCAAGCGGCAATTTCGATTCGTAGCGGCCAGCATCTTTGCTGGCCGGTGAGCCGAGGCTTCCAGTCCGGCGATACGCCGGCCGCGCCCGCCTCGACAACGAACACGCGTTTGTTACCGTGACGAACCGTGAGTTTTGTCGCTGAGTTCAATCGCCTGCCCATCCAGTCGCTCGTCGAGCGTTCGCTGGCAGTTGACACCCGTGATGTCGCGGCGGCCCTCGGAAAATCAAACCTTACACTCAGCGATTTCTCGACGCTGCTCTCGCCCATCGCGGGTCAGCAATTGGAAGAGCTTTCCCGCCGTTCGCACGCGATGACGCTTCAGCGTTTCGGCAAAGTCATTCGGCTCTTCGCGCCGCTTTATCTTTCCAACGAGTGCATCAACAACTGCAAATACTGTGGTTTCTCGCGCGACAATCCGATTCTCCGCGTCACGCTTTCCATCGACGACGTCCTCTCCGAAGCGCGTGCGCTGAAGGAGCAAGGCTTTCGCAATATCCTGCTCGTCTCCGGCGAACATCCGAAGTTCGTCTCCAACAACTATCTCGCTGACTGCGTGCGTGCGTTGCATGAGGAGATTCCCAGCGTCTCGCTAGAAGTCGGCCCCATGGAAACGGCTGACTACATCCCCCTCGTTGCCGCCGGTTCGGATGGCCTCGTCGTTTACCAGGAAACGTACGACCGCGACATCTATGCCGACATGCACACTGCCGGGCCGAAGCGCAACTTCGATTGGCGGCTCGAAACGGCCGAGCGCGCCTACATCGCAGGCTTTCGCCGGATCGGCATCGGCGCGCTCTTCGGACTGAGCGACTGGCGGCGCGAAGCCATCGCCGTCGCGGCGCATGCGGCTCACCTGCTCCGTCACTGCTGGAAGGCGCAAGTCACCATTTCGCTGCCGCGTTTGCGCCCGTGCGCCGGCGAATTCGAGCCGCTGACTTTTTTGAGCGACCGCGAACTCGTGCAACTCGTCTGCGCGTTTCGCTTGTTTCTGCCGGACGCCGGCATCGTCCTTTCCACGCGCGAACCCGCGAAGCTTCGCGATGGATTAATTCCCCTCGGCATCACGCTCATGAGCGCTGGCAGCCACACCGAACCCGGCGGCTACACCGGCGCAGGTTCAGACAAAATTCATCTGACCCAACGGGGCCGCATCGTCGAACTAACCAGCGACGCGAGCGAATGGTCCACGCGCCGCGCGACCGGCCAATTCGAAACCGCCGACGATCGTTCGCCCGAAGAAATCGCCGAAGTGATTTCCCGCCTCGGCTACGAGCCGGTGTGGAAGGATTGGGATGCGGCGCTAAACATGTCGTGAAGGTGAAAAGATTTTTAATCTGGATAGCCCTCACGCTTCTCCTCGCTGTCGTCGTTTTGGCCTTATTGCCTGTTATCCATCGTCCCATGTCGCGAAAGAGATTCGAAGACAGAATCAATTTCAGGAACTACGAGACCGCTCTCCTGGCGTTTTCGAACGAATTCGGTTTTTTCCCAACGGGTTCGAATCGGACTGTGACAGCAGCTCTCGTAGGCGAAAACTCTGACCGTAAGTCATTTCTCCGCTTGCCAGCGAAAGGAACCAACAAGCGCGGCGAGTTCGTTGATTCGACTGGCAAACCGTACGACATACACGTCACGTCGAACCAGGTCCACATCACTCCGTAGCCGCGGTAATTGTCAAAACTTCCCATCAGGTTGAGAGGAACTTATCCTGCGCCCGTGCCTTTACTCACGTTCATAATCTTAGTGCTCGTCGCCGCAGTGGCACCGGCAGCCGAAACGCACCCGCACATCGTCACCAGTTTTCTCCCGCTGTATTCCTGGGCGACGACCCTCGTCGGGGAGCATGCGAGCGTAGAGAACCTTTTACCTGTCGGCTCCGAGCCGCACGACTACGCGTTCACCTTCAGCGATGCGCGCAAGCTCGAACGTGCTGACCTGGTCGTCGTCAACGGACTCGGACTCGAGGCATGGCTCCCGAAGTTTCTCGCGAACTCGGCCAAGGCAAAAGATCGGGTCGTGACCATCTCGCAAGGAATGGAGTCTAATCTTATCGAAGGCGAACATGAGCATGGCGCTCACGAACATCAGCGCCACGCCAATCCGCACGTATGGCTCGACCCGCAACTCGCTGCGCACGGCGTCAGCAACATTCTGGTGGCGTTGCAGCGCGCTGATCCTGCACACGCATCGGCCTACGCCACGAATGCGCAGCGTTACCTTGCGAGACTTGATCAACTCGATCGCGACATTCAGGAAGCACTCGCGGGCGTGACGAATCGAGCCATTGTCACGTACCACGACGCGTTTCCCTATTTCGCGCGCAGGTACGGACTGAAGGTGGCGGGCGTAGTCGAAGAAGTGCCCGAGGTGAATCCGACCGCAAAGTATTTGTCGCGACTTGGCCGCGTGATGCGCGGGGGCGATATCCGCGTGATTTTCATTCCTCCCGGCGGACGCACCAAGGTCGCGCAGCGAATCGCCGCCGATCTGCGCGCTGAACTCATCGAACTTGATACGCTTGAATCAGGGCCGCTCACTCCCTCAGCCTACGAGGAACGCATGAGAAACAATGCCGCCGTGCTGCAAAAACATCTGAAGTGATGCCGACGCAGTCGATCAACCTGCATCAGTCGCTGGCCGTCGAAGTTCGCGATCTGCGCGTGAACTTCGACAGCACGGCGGTGTTGCGCGGAGTCAACATGCGCGTGCCGCAAGGGCAAATCGTGGCGCTCATCGGCCCGAATGGTTCAGGGAAGACGACGTTGCTCCGCTGCCTGCTCGGCCTGCAAAAGTATTCCGGCGAAGTAAAAATTTTCGGCGAGAGCAATCTGGCGAAAGCTCTGCCTCGCGTCGGCTACGTCCCGCAACGTCTTGCGCTCGAACGCAGTTTCATTCTAAGCGTGCGAGAATTTCTCGCGTTGCGTCTGCGCGAAACACGGCATTGGTTTTTCCATTCGCACAAGCAGTTGGATGCAATCATTCGCCCGGCGCTCGCGCAGATTGGTGTCGAGCCGTTGCTGGATCGTCCTATCGCGCAGCTTTCCGGCGGGCAACTTCAGCGCGTGCTCATCGCCTTCGCGCTCCTGGGCAAACCCGAATTGCTCCTGCTCGATGAACCAACTGCCGGCGTGGACACTCCCGGCGAAGAAACGTTTTACGACTTGATCGCCAGCGTCGCTCAGCAGCGCAAGCTCACCGTGATCCTGGTATCGCACGATCTGTCGATGGTCTATTCCCACGCCTCACGCGTCTATGCGCTCAACGGCGTGATCTGTTGCGAAGGTCCGCCAGAGCAAGTGATGAATGCTGAGTCGCTGAAGCAAGCTTACGGCATTCATGCCACGCCGTACCACCATCACCACCACTGAAGTGACGAATGACGAATGACGAATTCGGAAATGATGCCGACTGGACGCGAACGTTCTTCATGCTGAGCGACGAGGCGGACTACGCTTCCAGACATCGGTTTCATTCGTCATTCGTCATTCGTCATTCGTCATTCCCCAGCCATGTTCTCTGAGCCTGTCATGCAACGCGCGCTGCTCGCGGCGCTGTTTCTTGGACCCCTCTGCGCGTTCATGGGCGTCTTCGTGACGGCGCGGCGCATGGCTTTTTTCAGCGACACGATCTCGCACGCGGCGCTCACCGGCGTGGCGCTTGGATTCTGGTTTGGTCTCGCTGATCCGACCTGGCCTATGGTCTTTGTGAGTCTCGCCGTCGCCTTCGGCATCATGTGGCTGCGCGAGAACACAGATTTGCTGAGCGACACGATCATGGCGTTGCTGCTGTCGAGTTCCGTCGCCGTGGGCGTCATCATTCTGACTTTACTGAAAAGCCCGCGCGGTGAATTGCACAGCTATTTGTGGGGAGACATTTTGGCCATCGGCCCACAGGACGTTTGGCTGGCGGCCGCGCTGTTCGTCGTGGTGGGAACGGCGCTATTGTGGCAACTCACGTCCGTAACTCTGCTGACGGCGCACGAAGACATGGCACAAGTCTGCGGGGTGCGAGTGCGCCACTTGAATTATCTTTTCGTCCTGGTCCTGACATTGGCGGTCGCGCTTACGATTCGCTTGGTGGGAATCATTCTCGTGACCGCGCTCATCGTAATTCCGCCTGCCGCCGCGCGCGGTGTCAGCCGCAATCTTCGCCAACAGCTTGTGTTCAGCATCCTCTTCGGTCTGCTCGGCAGCGTGGGAGGCACATTGCTTTCATACCAACTCGACGTGCCGTGTGGGCCGACGATCGTGCTCGCGTGCGTGACGTTGTTCCTCGGCTCGCTGGTGGTGGCACGCGCGCGGCGGGCCTGAATGGTTTACGACGCTAGTTGGTAAATGGCCGGTCGATAGCGCGGTTCCGGGACGGGTTTGCCTGCGTCACGCGCAGCCTGCAGCCATGCAGTCTTCGCTTTCTCCGCTTCCATCAACGCTTCCGCGGGCGAGTTCCCGAACGCGGAACACATCGGCAGGTCAGGAAAATCAGTGATGTAGCCGCCGTCTTCCTCACTGTGGAAAATGTTGATATGATAGTCTTTCATTCATCTGATAAGGTTTTGCCTCGCCTCGAACTTCTTGCAGGTTGACCAACTCCCGGATTCGCGGATGCACGAAAATGTGTGGCCGCCGCTTTGGCGGTCGAACTTGAATCCGAATGCCTCAACCAACCGGCGCATATCCTCGAAACGAATACTCCGCGAGCCGTTGAGAATTCTCTCGAGTGTTTTGCGCGGCCGCATGGCAGCAAGATAAAGTTACACGTTGAACTTGAAGAGGAGCACATCGCCATCTTTCACGACGTACTCTTTGCCTTCCATGCGGTAGAGACCTTTTTCGCGCGCGGCGGCCACGGAGCCAAGTTTCACGAGATCGTCGTAGGCGACGGTTTCGGCCTTGATGAACCCGCGCTCGAAGTCGGAGTGAATGACGCCTGCCGCTTTCGGTGCCGTGTCGCCCACGTGAATCGTCCACGCGCGGACTTCCTTCTCGCCGGCCGTGAAGTAAGTGCGCAAGCCCAGCAAGTGATACGTCGCGCGGATAAGCGCGCCCACGCCTGACTCCTGCACGCCCAGTTCCTTCAGAAACTCCTTCGCTTCCTCAGGCGATAAATCCACCAAGTCGCTTTCAATCTGCGCGCTGATGACGACGGCCTCGCACGCCAGATGCGTCTTCACGTACTCGCGCACTTTCGCGACGTAAGCGTTCTGATCTGCAGTCGCGAGGTCGGACTCCTTGACGTTGCACGCGAAGATCGTCGACTTGTCCGTGAGCAAATAGAAACCGCGCGCGATGATCTTCTCTTCCGGCGTCAACGACACCGTGAGCCCCGGCTTGCCTTCGTTGAGCACGGGCTGGAATTTCTGTAGCACGGCTTGCTCGGCGAGCGCGATCTTGTCGCCGCGCTTGGCGTCCTTGGCCCCTTTCTCCAGTCGCTTGTTCACGGCTTCGAGATCGGCGAGGACGAGTTCGGTGTTGATGATTTCAATATCGCGCACGGGATCGACGCTGCCCGCGACGTGAATGACATTCTCGTCATCAAAGCAACGAACGACCTGCACGAGGGCGTCCACTTCGCGGATGTGTGTCAGAAATTTGTTCCCGAGGCCCTCGCCCGCCGCCGCGCCCTTCACCAAGCCGGCGATGTCCACGAACTCCACCGCCGCCGGAATGACCACCTGCGTTTTCGCGATGCCCTGGAGCACGGCGAGCCGCGCATCCGGCACGGTCACGATGCCGACGTTCGGGTCGATGGTGCAAAAGGGATAGTTCGCCGCTTCCGCTTTGCGCGTGCGCGTGACGGCGTTGAACAAGGTGGACTTGCCGACATTGGGCAGCCCGACGATTCCGGCTTTGAGCATAAATTGTTGCGCCCCGGCACCGGGGAGCGCGGACAGTAGCGGGTCACTACGAGCGGTTCAACTGTTGGAAACGAGCGAAGTGGTTTTCACACCGTGCGCAAAACAGGTCATGATTGGCGCTTGGCCGAGTGCAAATAGAACGACGAAAAGCGACCGATTGAACAAAGATGAAGCCTCATCAATCCCGTTCATCACTTCACTGAACGTGCCGAAGCTGCGTTGGCGGCACGACCGTTGCTAGCACACACTCCGCTTTGCCGATGATTTCAATTCGTGAACTCGAACTGACCAACGCCGGTGTGAACACCGAAGTGCATGACGGCGAATGACTGCACCGTCATCGTCGTTCCTGGAAGAGTTGCTCGCCGAGCAGCAGAACCTGACTGCTGTCGATCGGTTCTCTCGTGTTCATGATGAGCAGCAACCGGCGTATGCCCGCCTTTACCGCGGCCTGATTCCGCTCGAAGCGCCGAAGCCCGGCGAGCAATACGCCTTCGAGGTCGAGTTGGACAAATGCCGGCTGCAAAGCCTGTGTCACCGCCTGCCACAGTCTCAATGGTCTCGACGACAACGAAACCTGGCGTGATGTCGGACTGCTGATCAGCCCGCCGTCGAAACCGTGGAAGCCCACTCCGGTCGTTCAACAAACCGTCACGACTGCGTGCCATCACTGCGTTGAACCCGCGTGTCTGAATGGTTGCCCCGGGATCGCTTACGAAAAAGATTCTGTCACCGGGATCGTGCGTCACCTCGATGACCAGTGTATTGGCTGCCAGTACTGCGTTCTGAAATGTCCCTACGACGTGCCGAAGTACAACCCACGCCTCGGAATCGTGCGCAAGTGCGACATGTGTTCGAGCCGTCTCGCCGTCGGCGAAGCGCCCGCGTGTGTGCAGGCGTGTCCGAACGAAGCCATTCGCATCACGAAGGTGCAAACGAGCACGGTGACGATTGAATTTCGGGAGCACGGGAAAAACTTTCTGAACGGCGCGCCCGCGGGTGACTACACCCTGCCGACCACGCGCTATACCAGAGTAGCCGTAACTCTTAATGAGGTAGGGCGCGGTGTCCTCACCGTGCCGGGCCACAAATCGGAGAACGCGTTTGGCGTTTCGAGCGCCTCACTCCGGCGCGCTGGGGACAGCACGCCCTACCTCATGGCCGCTGATGCCGCTGAACTCAAACCGCAGCCCGCGCACGGGCCGTTGGTGATTATGTTGGTGTTGTCGCAGGCCTCAGTCGGTGTCGTCACTTAGGCGGCAGGCTTCGGACTCATCTCATTGCCGATACTTCTCGTGGCTCTCGCGTTGGCCATCATTGGTCTCGGGGCAAGTGTGTTCCATCTCGGTCGCCCTCTCAGTGCGTGGCGCGCGTTTCTCAACTTGAAACGCTCCTGGATGCGCCGGGAGATCGTTGTCTTCGGTTTGTTCGTTCCACTGCTGATCGGCGCCATCTTGATGTCTGAATTGTCCTCGAGGAGGCGCGCCCGCTTCTCCCTCTCCCCGTTGAGGGGAGAGGGAAACGGATTTTCGTCGCTCGTTTGGTCCTTGGCGCAACCGCCTGCATCGGCCTCTTAGGGGTGTTCTGCTCCGCCATGATTTATCACGACACCCAGCGTCGGCTCTGGAAATGGCAGCGCAGTCTGTTGTTGTTCTACGGAACGAGCATCGCGTTGGGCGCGGGCCGCCGCGGCCATTGTTGTTCATTCTCCGATTCTTCCGCCGCTGATCATCGGAAGAATTTTTAAGACCATTATTCGGATGTGAGCCGCACAATCCATGAAGGGGATTGCTCCTTTACACGTCCATACCCGTGACTTAATTTTGCCAGCACTCGATTTTGATTTTGTTTATGAACACGACACTCGCAGCATTCCTCGGCGGATGGGAAATCATCCTGATCCTCGCGGTGGTTCTCATTCTGTTCGGCGCGAAGAAGCTGCCAGAGCTGGCCAAGGGTCTGGGCCAGGGCATCAAGGAATTCAAGAAAGCTTCCAACGAAGTGACGAGCGAACTGCAACGCGCGGCCGACGTGGATAGCTATCCGCAGCAGCAGGTGCAGTATCGCCCGCCAGAAAAGACCATTGAGGCTTCGACCTCCGCCTCCCAGCCCGCCGCGGCCCACCCGCAGCCGGACGAGCACAAGTCCTAAAGTCCGCGCGCTATCCACATGGCGTCACCGGGGGAAGACGAGCGCCTCGAATCCGAGTTTCACAACGAAGAAGAGGGCGGCCCAGTCAAATCCTTTCTCGAACACTTGGAGGACCTTCGTTGGGTTCTCATCAAGTGCGTCTGCGCCGTCGCGGTGCTGATGATCTTCTGCCTGATCGGCGCGGACTACGTTCTCGCTGCCCTCAAGTGGCCGCTGAAGCGCGCAGACAAATATCGAACCAAACCCGAAACGGAATTGATCGTGTTCATGGGAACGAACGCAGTGGCCACACAGCCCGGAACGAACTTTTTCTATAGCCTCGGCCTCACAAATCAGACGCGCGTCGGTTTTGATCTCGTGCCGAAACTGGTTGGGACGGATTACGTCATGACCGTGCAATTCGTTACCAACGAAACGCGCCTGGCGGAATCACGGCCGCGCGGAACGCTGTTGCGCACGCTGAGTCCGGTCGGAGGATTCTGGGTCGCATTTCAAGTGGCGATGTACGGAGGCATTGTCTTTGCCGCGCCCTATCTCATTTACGTGATTGGCGGTTTCGTTTTGCCGGCGTTGAAATTGAAGGAGAAGAAATATGTACTCCGAGGATTCGGCATCGGCACAGCGCTGTTCATGGCCGGCGTCGGTTTCTGCTATTTTTTCCTGATGCCAATGGCGCTGCGCGCGTCATTCCAATACTCGGAGTGGCTGGGGTTTTCGGCGGACGAATGGCGGGCGGAAGACTACATCAGTTTTGTCTGCAAGTTCATGTTGGGCATGGGCATCGGGTTCGAATTGCCCGTGGTCATTCTCACGATGGTGAAGATCGGCGTACTCGATTACGCGAAGCTCAAAGGCATGCGCCGCTACATGATCGTGGTGAACCTCGTCCTCGGTGCGGTGCTCACGACGCCCGAAGTCGTTACGCAGATCCTCATGTTTGTTCCGCTCCAAGGGCTTTACGAACTCAGCACCTGGATCGCGGGCTATTGGGAGATGGATGCGCGTCAAAAAGCTCGCGCGCGGCTGAAGCTCCTGGCCGTGTTGCTCGTGCTGGCCGCCCTCTCCGCCTGGGCTGCGTGGCACTTCAAAATTACCGGCGAGCAATTGCTGAACTTCTTGATCGGATAGATCTGACTCGCCAGTCGAGCGCCTCAGTACGTGTTCAACACATCCACCAGTTGCCGCAGTCGTCCGTAGTGCCGCCGGTCAAAATCGAACGTGATGCGCGGCAAATCCAAATACTGATTGTCCTCTCGCTCTTCTGGGAACGGATCGCAGATGCGAATCTTTTCTCCCACGATGATCTCGCCGAAGTCCTCGTTCAACGCCCGCAACGCCGACTCGGAGGGAACGTTCTTCAATCGGATGACCAGCTTGTCGTGGACGAAACGCATCGAATGGTAGTTGCGATAGAAACGCGTAATGACGCGCACCGCGTGGTCCACGTCGTCCGTGCATTCGTAGAGGTGCAGGTCGTCCGCGGAGATGAGTTTGTTGCGCAACAGATGTTCGCGAATCGTCCGATCCCACGTCGCCCAATATTCCGCCCCCGGCGGATCGAGCATGATGAGCGGCATGAGGCGGCTCTTCCCCGTCTGCATAAGTGTGAGCGCCTCGAATCCTTCATCGAGCGTGCCGAAGCCGCCGGCGAACAACACGATCGCGTCTGAGTTGCGGACGAACGTGAGTTTGCGCGTGAAGAAATAACGGAAGGTAATCAGCTTCTTGTCTTTCTGAATCACCGGATTCGCCGATTGCTCCCATGGTAAACGAATGTTGGCTCCGAAACTGTTTTCCAGTCCCGCGCCCTCGTGGCCAGCCTGCATGATGCCCGGGCCTGCACCGGTGATGACCATCCAGCCGGCCGCCGCGATCTTCTTTGCGAAGTCGGTTGCCTGCAGATACTCGGCCTTCGTCGGCAACGTGCGCGCGGAGCCGAACATCGTCACCTTCCGCTTCTCGGCGTAAGGGCTGAAAAGTTTGTAGGCCAGCCGCAGTTCGCGAATCGCGATCGCCATCACGCGCGCGTCGCCCCGGTCAGTCACGTCGTTCAACATCTTGAGCGCGTTCTCGATGATGTCGGTGACCAGATCGGGATTGGCTCCGCCGCCGCGCAGTTGAATCAGTTCATGAATGCGCCGCCGGATTTCCGCTTCCACCACCGGCGACCGTTCCAGTTGTTCCATGTGAGCGCGAGTCTAACGTCCTCCTCCCCGCGCTGCAAACACGCAAGCTGTCACCTTGATTCGTCCTCGGACGATGGCTACTGTGCGCGCTCTTTGGAAATGCGGATGGACTATAAAAATACATTGAATCTGCCGCGCACGGACTTCGCGATGAAGGCCGACCTCGTGACGCGCGAGCCGCAAAGGCTGCAAAAGTGGGAGAAGGAAAATCTCTATGCGCGCATTCAGGCGGCGCGCACGGGGGCGGAGAAGTTTGTTCTCCACGACGGCCCGCCGTTCGCGAACGGCGACGTACACATCGGCACCGCGCTGAACAAGATCCTCAAGGACATTGTCGTTAAGTACAAAACGCTGCGGGGCTTTAGCGCGCCTTACGTTCCGGGTTGGGACTGTCATGGGCTGCCAATTGAATTCAAAGTCTCCCAGGAGATGCGCAAGGCCGGCAACACGAGCGCAGATGCGGTGAGCATTCGTCAGGCTTGCGACGCTTACGCGCGCAAATACATCGACCTCCAGCGCACGCAGTTCAAACGCCTCGGCGTGCTGGGTGATTGGGAAAATCCCTACCTCACGTTGAACAAGGAATACGAAGCCGACGAGTTGCGTTTGTTCGCGGACATCGTGGAGAAAGGCTTCGTCTATCGCGGCAAGAAGCCGGTCTATTGGAGCATCCCCGCCCGCACCGCGCTGGCCGAAGCGGAGGTCGAATACCACGACCACACGAGCACGAGCGTCTTCGTGAAGTTTCCGGTTGTCGGGGAGCCGAACACTTTCATCGTCATTTGGACCACGACGCCGTGGACGCTGCCGGCGAATCTCGCGGTCGCCTACAACTCCACCTTCAGCTACTCGCAAGTGCTCGTGAACGATGAGGCGTACATTGTCTCCACCATGCTGCTGCCAGGCGTCGCCGAGAAATGCGGATGGGGCGGTTACCAAATCATGCGTTCGCTCGACGGCTCTCAGCTTGCCGCGCTCGAATACAAACATCCTTTCTGCAATCGCACCGGCAAACTCCACGCAGGCGACAACTTCGTGGAGAACTCTACCGGCACCGGTTTCGTCCACATCGCGCCCGGTCACGGTCTCGACGACTACAATCTCGGACGCCAAGTGGGTCTTCCCATCTATTCGCCCGTCGATGACGACGGAAAGCTCGCGACCAACAACGACCTTCCGCTCGATCAGCAATTCGGCCCGGAGTTGATTGGTAAATCCATTTTGGAAAAAGGCGACGGCAAGAGTGAAGCGAACGAAGCGGTGCTGGCAATTCTGCGCGCGAACAACCGGCTCGCTCATGCAGAGCCGTATTCGCACAGCTATCCCTTCTGCTGGCGCAGCAAGACGCCGGTCATCTTTCGCGCGATGGACCAGTGGTTCATCAGGATCGATCATGCCGTCTCTTTGTGGAGCGATGAATTAAACGCGAACACAAATTTGCCCGGTGAACCTCAAGGAGGCCCTCACTCTGCTGTAATTCTAGCGATGATGGCGAAGCTTCTTTTACGCAAAGATGATGGAGGCGACTATGAAGGAACGCTCCGATGGAAAGCGTTAGATTGTATTCAAACGCAAGTCAGTTGGGTTCCTGATTGGGGGCTCAATCGCATCAAGAGCGCTGTCGAGACACGTCCCGACTGGTGCATTTCGCGCCAGCGCACCTGGGGCGTTCCCATTCCGGCCTTCTACGACGCGCAAGGCAATGCAATCCTGAACGCCGACATCGTCCGCAATGCCGCCGCGTTGATCCAGCAACACGGATCCAATGTGTGGTTCGAAAAATCCGCCGCAGAGTTGTGGTCGCTCGTGAAACCGAAGAACTGGAGCGGTGCCGAAGCCGTCGCCAAGTCACAGGACACGCTCGACGTGTGGATTGATTCCGGCTCGTCTTCGCGTGCGGTCATTGCCCGGCGACCAGAGATCCGCGGGAAGGAAAAGCCGTTCCAGGCCGACCTCTATCTCGAAGGCTCGGATCAGCATCGTGGTTGGTTTCAATCGTCGCTGCTGCTCTCGCTCGCGGGCAACGGGGCCGCGCCTTACAAGACCGTGCTCACGCATGGATTCATGGTGGACGAGGACCGCGAGAAGATTTCCAAGAGCAAACAGGGCCAGGGCGTTTACCACAAGCCGCAGACGGCCGAAGCCTACATCAAGGACTACGGCGCGGACGTGATTCGACTCTGGGTCGCCTCACAGGATTATCGCAACGACATCGTGGTGAGCGAAGAGCGGTTGAAGAAAGTTTCCGAGACCTACCGCGGCATCCGCAACGCGCTGCGCTACCAACTCTCGAACCTTTACGACTTCCATCCGTCGCACCACGCCATCGCCGACAAAGACCTGACCGGACTCGATCGCTGGATTCTGAATGAGTTCGCCAAGCTCGAACGAGACGTGCTCGAAGCCTACGACAAATACGAGTTTCACGTCGTCTATCAGCGCGTGAGCCAGTTCGTGGCAGTGGAGTTGTCCTCGCAGTATCACGACCTCGTAAAGGACCGGCTCTACACCGATCCCGCGAACTCTCCGCGTCGCCGCTCGACACAAACCGCGCTCTGTTATCTTGTCACTGGCCTGGCCCGTCTGCTCGCGCCGGTTCTAGCTTTTACGGCGGACGAGGCGTGGGAGTTTGTTCCGGGCACGGAACAAGAGTCAGTCCACGAAGAAGCCATCATGCCTTCGCGCTTCGCGCTCTCGGCTGAGGATGAGCGCGATTGGAAAGAGCTTTTCGCCGCGCGCCCGGCCGTTTTGCTGGAGTTGGAGAAAGCGCGTCAATCCAAACTCATCGGCAAATCACTCGACGCCAAAGTGACATTGCAGGCTCACACGGAGGGCACGCTGGATTTTTTCCGACTGCACCGCGAAGAATTGCGGGAACTTCTGAACGTTTCTCAATTGGAGATTGTTACAACCGCACCTCTGAAAAGCGGTACGGAAGCGTGGATTGCAACCGTCGCCAAAGCCGACGGCATGAAGTGCGAACGCTGCTGGCATTGGGAAACCGACGTGGGCCAAGACCCGGCGCACTCGACCATTTGCGCGCGCTGCGTAGAAGCCGTGAAGCAGGTGGCGCCAGTCGCCTGACAACGTGCTGCCGGTTTGCAATTGGCAGAACCGGCTGATGACGGTTGCAAACCGGCAGGACCTTGGAAGATTCGCGTGCATCGGGAAACTTCCGTGTGGTTGAATCCCCGCCATGAAAGCTCTGGTTCCCGCGTTCGCAACGGGTTTAATGATGACAAATCTATTGGCCCAGGTTCCGGATAATCTTGTGGTGGAAGGCGTTCCCGCATTCCCGCCAGAACTGCGCGCGGAGGCGGCGCGTTACATGGAATTTCGCGCGGCGGCGTTCAACTCGTGGCATCCAAAGGAGCGTGAGATGCTCATCACGACGCGCTTTGCGGAGTCGATGCAGTTGCACCAAGTGAAATCTCCAGGCGCGGCGCGCAAGCAACTCACGTTTCTCCCCGAACCGGTCGCGGGCGGAAAATTTCAGCCGAAGCGCGGCGAGTGCATCGTGTTCTCGCAGGACACGGGCGGTGGCGAGTTCTATCAACTCTATCGCTACGACCTGGTGGACGGGCGCATCACGCTGCTGACCGACGGCAAGTCTCGCAACACCGGCGCCCATTGGGCGCGCAGCGGCAAGTGGATGGCCTACACCTCGACGAAGCGAAACGGCAAAGACAACGACCTCTGGATTATCGAGCCGTTCAAGCCGGACAGCGCCAAACTCGTGCGGGAGGTTTCGGGCGGCGGTTGGAGCGTGGTGGATTGCGCGCCGGATGACGAAGCGCTGCTCGTGCGCGAATACATTTCCATCAACGAAAGCCGTATCCATCTATTCGACGTGCGCAGCGGTGCTATCGCGCCTATTACACCCGCGGGCGAGAAACAAGTGGCTTACGGAAGCGCACGATTCTCTGGTAGCGGCAAAACCATTTTCGTGACGACGGACAAGGACGCGGAGTTCCAGCGCCTCGTGGAAATGGACTTCAACGGCAAGGTGCTTCGCGTGCTCACTGAAAAACTGAAATGGGATGTGGACGAGTTCGAGCTTTCGCCCGACGGCAAAACCATCGCCTACATTTCTAACGAAGATGGCGTGGGCGTTCTACACTTATTGGATGCGAAGTCGGGCAAGGAAATCAAGACACCGAAGCTGCCGCTGGGAATTCCTTCGGGTCTTGAATGGCACGAGAACGGACGCGACCTCGGCTTCAACTTCGTCTCCGCTAAGTCGCCGACCGACGCTTACTCCGTGGATGTGAAGACCGGCAAGGTTGAGCGTTGGACGGAGAGCGAAACGGGCGGGCTCGACCCGCAACAGTTCGTCGAGCCGGAGTTGGTGAAACTCAAGAGCTTCGATGGTTTGCAGATTTCCGCGTTCGTTTATCGCCCCGACGCAAAGAAGTTTCCCGGCAAGCGCCCGGTCATCGTGAACATTCACGGCGGGCCGGAGAGCCAGTCGCGGCCCATTTTCCAGGCGCGCATCAATTTCTATCTCAACGAACTTGGCATCGCGGTCATTTACCCGAACGTGCGCGGCTCGGCGGGCTACGGCAAAACCTTCGTGGCGTTGGACAACGGCTTCAAGCGCGAGGACTCGGTCAAGGACATTGCCGCAGTGCTCGACTTCATCAAGCACGACGCAGCGCTCGACGGCGGACGCATCGCCGTGTCTGGCGGGAGCTACGGCGGTTACATGTCACTCGCGTGCATGCAACATTACGCCGATTCGCTGCGCTGCGGCATCGACGTGGTGGGCATCTCGAACTTCCTCACGTTTTTGAAGAACACCCAGGATTACCGACGTGACTTGCGGCGGGCGGAGTACGGCGACGAGCGCGATCCGAAGATGGCCGAGTTCCTCGAAAAGATTTCACCTACGACCAACGTGAAGAAAATCTCCAAGCCGCTCTTCGTGGTGCAGGGCAAAAACGATCCGCGCGTGCCAGTGACCGAATCTGAGCAAATGGTGAAAGCCATTCGGAACAACGGCGGCACGGTTTGGTATTTGATGGCTAAGGACGAAGGCCACGGCTTCGCGAAAAAGCGCAATGTCGATTACCAGTTCCTCGCCACGATTCAGTTTTACCGGGAGTTTTTGCTGAAGTAAATCGGCAGATCAGTAATCAGTGAAACAGTCAGCGTGGTAGGGCGTGTCGTTCCGCGCACGCCGCGGCAGCAACAGGACGAGAAGTTCCTACCTTGAGTGCCGGTTAAGTTCTGCGGACCTCTCATGTTTTCCCTCCAATTCGCGGCGCGCGCGGAGCGGCGCGCCCTACCTTTTGGCGGCTCCGCGCACTTCGTTCAATTGCGTGACGACGGAATTGTAATTCGTCGCGAGGTCATTGAAGCGTTTCACCGAGGCGTTGTAGTTCGTGGCGAGGTCGTTGAACTTTAGCACCGACTCATTCAGCTTCGCCATCGTGTCGCGCAGGCGTTCGTTCAACTCGCGCAGGCTTTCATCTCGTGCGGTCACCGCGGCGGCCCAGTTCGTGACGCTGGCCTTGAGTTGCTCGCGTTCGCGCGCGAGTTGTGAATTTTCCTGTTCGACCTTTCGCAAATTTTTGCGTGTTTCGGTCGCGTCCGCGTGCGCCTGCTGAAACTGATCCTTGAAGCGCGCGAGGTCGGCGGAAAGTCCACTGGCGGCTTTCTCTTGTTCGGCGATTTTCTCCTGCTGCGCGATGCGTCCTTTTTCCAGCCGGTTGACTTCCAGGTTCAACCGCCGGTCAAGCTGCCACTGCACAACGCAGAGCAGGGCCAGCACGAGGACGCCAAACAGATTGATCCAGCCGAGGCGTTTCATGGCTTGGCGGCAGCGGATGGTTCGCGAATTTCAAACGCCACCTTCTCGATGCCCGCCGCGCGCACCAGGTCGAGCACGGAAATCACATCGCCGTGCCGCGCGTCCTGATCGCCGCTGATGAAGACGCGGAGGTTCGAGTTGGTGCGCTGCATCGCCGCCAGTTGTCGCGACAACTCATTCGGCCCCACGGGTTGCTTGTCGAAAAAGATCGCGCCGGAACGATCAATGGAGAGGTTGATGAAATCCTTCTTCGTGTCCGCGCTCGCGGTGGTCGCGGTAGGCAGATTCACTTTCACACTCTTCAAGTTCACCATGCTCAGGCTCACGAGCATGAACGCGGCGAGCAAAAAAAACATGATATCGATCAGCGGGATGATCTCGATCCGCGCTTCGTGGTCCTGCGGCAATTTGGAACCCAGCTTGACCGGCATAATCAGCGGGGGCTGTTGACGGCGTCGTCCGAAACCATCCGCCCGCGCGCCGCGACGGCCTGCTGGCGCGCGAATTCGTCGAGGTCGTGCCCATGATGTTTGGCGGATTCCACGATCAGCTCGACGTGGTTGATGGTGCGTTCCAGACGCGAACGAAAATGGGCGAGGCGGCGATTGAGATAGTTGTAGGGCACGAGACAAAGAATCGCGATGCCGAGACCGCAGGCCGTGGCAATGAGCGCTTCGGCAATGCCGCCGCTCACCTTGGTCGCGGCAAGTTGCTCGTCGCCGACAAAATTGAACGAGTGCATGATGCCGGTGACGGTGCCGAGCAAACCGAGCAGCGGCGCGAGCGTAATAAATGTGCCGAGAATCCAGAGCCGCTTTTCGGCGCGATCAATCTCATCCGTCGCGCGCAGTTGCATGGCGCCGAGCAGCGAAGCGTGCGCGTGCATCAATCCTTCGTGGACGGTGGCGAGGAAAGGATCGTTGCCATGGCGCGTCAGCTTGACCGCCTGTTCGAAGCGCCCTTGCGCGATGGACTCGAACGTCTCGTTCAAGGTGTCGTCGTTCACGCGGCGTTGCAGCGACCACCACCACACGGCGCGTTCCGTCACCACGACCAGCGCGGCGATCAGGCAAAGGAGAATCGGCCACATGATGGGGCCGCCGCGAATGAAGAAATCGACGACGATGTTGGCGAAGAAAAAGTTCATAAAACAGAACACTGCGGGCGGGCGCTGGATGATGGGACACACGTTGAAACGGTTCGCGCCAAAAAGCGGCGCTGAAGCGGCCGCACTCCAAACGCTGGCGCGCAGCATCCAACGCCCAAACTTTCGCGACGCGTTTGGAGCGCCGTCGCTTCAGCGTCGCCTTGGCTTTCGTTCCGGTAACACAGTGTCAATTGAAATGGGGATCTCACTTGTTCAGTTGAAAACGGATCGCGACTTCGTAGGCGCGCGCAGGACCGGGCGCAAAACGCCAGCGTGATTTCACCACGCGCACGGCGGCGTCGTTGAGCAACGGCCACGGCGAGGGCGACGACGTTTCGGCGGCGAGCACGCGGCCATCTTCGCGCACCATCATCCGCACGGCCACGACGCCTTCCTGGCCTTCGCGCAAAGCTTGTCGCGGATACTCCGGCGCGGGCTGCTTGCCTTCGCCTTGTCCGAACGTGAGCGGTTGGGGCGCGGGCGCGAGTGCTGGCTCGGCCACAGCGGGCGTTTCCACGGTGCGATAGGAAGCTTCCTTCACAGGCACCACGCGCGCCGGTGCCTGCACCGGAACGGCGAAAGCAATATGCGGCGACGGCGCGGCGACGGACATCGTCGGCGGCGCGGGCGGAACGATGGTTGGTTGCGAGAGCGGCGGCGGCTGCACCAGATTCGGCGGAGGCGGCGCGAGGTTAACCGGCGGCAATGGTTCGCTTGTCAGTTCCACATTCAACAACTCGGCGGTCACGGGCGGCGGCGTTTTTGCGGACGCTTGAGGACGCAGGTAAGGCAGCACGAATCCAACGACACCGATCGTCAGGCAGCCAATCCACAGGACCAAAGTAAAAATGGAAATCAGCGCCGACTCCTCGCGCTGGCGCAACGAAACGGACATCGGCGGCAGCGGAACGAAATCGTTCTTCACTGCCAGTGCTTTGGGCAAATCAGTGACTGCGGCACTCATCGCTCGGCTGTTGTTTCCAGCGTCGGAGCCGTAAAGTTCGACGCGGTTTGCTTCCGGCGCAAGAACCGGCGCACCGCGAGGGCAAGACCGGTATAGACCAGCACCACACCGCCGAGCGACGCCAGGCCCGCGACGAATTGCCCGACGGGGCCGAGCGCTTCGCCGGTATGCAGGAAGCGCGTCCAGGAACGCACGCGGCGGCCGAGGTTGTAGTCCGAATATTTTTCCGCGCGCAGCACTTCACCGGTGAAGGGATTGAGCGTGATCTGGGACGTGGCAAAACGCGGCGCGCCCGCGCTTTGTTTCACAGCGAAGGTCACGGCCTGCGGTGCGCGGGCTTCAACACCACGAGCCTCGCTGGGCGGCGTGTTGGTCGCGCCTTCACGGAGACGTCCGCCTCCACCGCGCGGCCCACCACCACCGCCGAGGCGCAGCGTGATCTGACTCCACTGCGGAATTTCTTTCTGCACCGAGGCGAGGAGAGCTTCCTGGCTCAATGTTTTTGTCCCCGAGGGCGGCGTGGGAACTTCGACCGAAGGCGCTGCGCCGGGCGGTCCGGCTTGCGCGGGCGGTTCGCTGCGCGTCAGTTTGTAAATCACGTCGCTCGCCCAGCGATACGAGATCGGCATGGCCGTGAGCGTGAGCACGATGAGCACGGGCGCGCTCCAGAGGCCGATGACATTGTGCCAGTTCCAGTCGCGCGGTTTGCCGCTCAATTTCCAGTTGAACAACGTGATGGAGCGGAACGCGGTCTTCGTCCACTGGCGCGGCCACCAGAGATAAAGACCGCTAAGGGCAAGGAAACAAAACGCCGCATTGCACGCGCCGGTGATGGCTTTGCCGATGGGGCGCTTCGCGTCGTGCGCGCCGAGGAAACGGTGCCAATCGATCATCTGGTGCATGAACGCGCGCGTGCCTTTCGCGCCCTGCGGCTGCACGTCGGCAGTGTAAGGGTTCACATGGAAACCGTTCGTGCGTCCGATGCTCACCAGCGTGGCGATGGTTGGGTCGGAGTAAATCGTCACGCCGGAGGGACGCGCCTCCGGTTGCGCGGCGCGGACCTTGGCGAGCAATTCATCCAGCGGCAATCGCTTCACATCCGACGGCGGCGTGACGCGGCGCACGTCGCGCTCCGCCCACGCCACGACTTCCTTTTCGAACGCCAGCGCCACGCCCGTCGCAGACATGACGAGAATCACAAGGCCGGCAACGACGCCAGCAATCAAGTGCAGCCAGAAAATGATTTTGCGCAGTGGCATCAGTTCAAACCATTTGAAGTGCTGCGACTTTGGCAGAGACGCAGTAGCTGCGCCTGTGAAGGCGCGGCCATCTTCTCGCCAAGAACATTGGCCGCCGCTTCACAGCGGCTCCTACGATGAACATTCATGGTCACACTTCCGCCCATTGCCGCAGCAGGTTGTGATACACGCCGGTGAGTTGCACCGACGATTGCTGCGCCGCGGGCTCATTGGGCAAATCACGGCCGAGCCGTTGAATCGCCAAGTCCAGATCGAAGAGCAGCGAGCGCTGGCCGTCGTCGCGAATCATGCTTTGAATCCAAAAGAACGAACTAATGCGTGCGCCACGCGTGACGGGCGTGACGTGATGCAAACTCGTCGAGGGATAGAGGATCATGTGGCCGGGCGGCAGCTTCACGCTCTTCACGCCGTAGGTGTCTTCAACGCAGAGTTCGCCGCCGTCGTATTCTTCTGGTGCGGCCAAAAAGAGCGTGGCCGAAAGATCCGTGCGGATGCGATGCGGCGTGCCGGTCACTTGCCGAATCGCGTTGTCCACGTGCGTGCCAAAGGATTGTCCGCCGGAGTAGCGATTGAACAACGGCGGAAACACGCGCAGCGGCAGCGCGGCAGAAAGGAACAATGGATTCCGTCCGAGCGCCCCAAGAATCATATCACCCAACTGCTGCGCGACCGGCGAGCCTTCGGGAATCTGCATGTTGTCCTTGGCCTTGGATGACTGATGGCCGGCGGTGACCTTGCCATCGACCCACTCGGCCTTGTCGAGAATCTGCCGCGCCTGCGCGACTTGCTCGGCGGTCAACACATCTGGAACGCTGATCAACATGAGAAAACTTTCGTTAGAATGCCAGACTGGCGGTCAACGCCCCTGCGCGGCCCGAGCCGGGAATGAAGTGTCCGCCGCCCACGGAGCCGATGTATTCTTCATCCGCCAAATTATACACATTCAAGCGCAAGGTAAAAATTTTGCTCACGTTCCAGCCCGCCATGGCATTGAAGAGCACATAGCTGGGCGCTTCGCGCGTGTTCGCGTTGCTGGTGAAACGGCTATCGGTGTACTCCACGCCACCACCGATTTGCAGGTCCCACGGCAAATCGTAAGTCGTCCAGAGGCTGAACGTATTCTTCGGCGTGTTCATCAATTCCTTGCCGACTTCATCCCGGTTCTTCGATTCGGTGATCTTGCTGACCATGTAGGCGTAACCGCCGAAGACATGCCATTGCTCGGTGATTCTCCCGGCCACGCCGACCTCGACGCCATCGACGCGCTGCTCGCCGTCCAGCACGACAATGTCGGTGGGGTCCGCTGGATCATCGGTACGAGCATTGGTCTTTTCCGTGCGGAACACTGCGAGGCTGAGCGAAAGACGGTTATCGAGCAGGTCCCACTTCGTTCCGATTTCCAACGTGCGGCTCTCTTCAGGATCGATGTTCAAGTTGTTGGCCGCACTGGGCGCGGCACTCAAGGTAAGTCCTTCCGCAGAAGGATTGAACGAATTCCCGTAAGCCGCGTAGATGCTCCCTTGCTTGACCGGCTTGTAAACCAATCCAGCGCGGTAGCTCACCATGTTGTCGTCACGATCCAAAGGAACGCGCGGGCGGCCGTTGGTCAGCGAAATAAAGTCCGTCCCGAAATGCTCGAAGCGCACGCCACCCTGCGCCTGCCAATGTTCGCCAAACTTGATCGTGTCAAACATTGCCGCGGCCACCGAGTCGGACTTGGCATCTGCGCGAATCCCGTTGCGCCGGATCTCGAAAGGATACGGTGTGGATGAGTTGGGATTGAACAGGGTCGTCGCGATGACTGCCCCAGTGCGCGAATAATTCAGCGATGTTTCGTGCTCGTATTCCAGAGACGTCACGACCGTGTGATTCAATCGCCAGGTATCGAACTTCGAGGTGAAATCCAACTGGTTCGCAAAAATCGTGTCCACCTGATCGCGCGACTGGTTCTGGCGCGTGACGCTGTTGCCGTATTGGACGGTATTGGTTGTGGGATCGAGATCGATGAAGCGCGGGGCGGTAATGACTGAGTCACGATCGTTGCGCCCATACCGCGTCAGGTTGCGCAAGCTGAAGCTTTCGTTGAACTCATGTTCGATGAGCGCGGTCGGAATATAAGTGTGCGTGTGCTCAAAATCTTTGTGCTTCAGGCCGTAGAAGTTACTGAAATCCACCGGCGGGGCCTTGTCGCTGTAAGCCGCGAGTGGACCGCTGTTCGGCGGCACCCAGGGAATGCCGTAATCGGGAATGTTGTCCTGCTCCAGATGGAAGTAACTCAACGTGACGCGGGTCGGGGTGCCCAGGCCAAAGGCGACGGAAGGCGCGATGCCAAAGCGCTCGTTGTTGATCACGTCGCGGCCCGCCACGCCGGAGTCAGTCCACATGCCGTTCACGCGCACGGCGGTGCCGTCCAGCGGGGACTTCGCGATCGGTTGGTTGAAATCCAACGTGAGGCGTTTGTAATCCTCCGTTCCGACACCGAAGGAGCCGGCGTAAAAACGATCCAGTTGAGGCGACTTGCTCACCATGTTGATGATGCCGCCGCTGGAGCCGCGTCCCGCGTGTGAAGATCCAGGACCTTTAACGACTTCGACCTGTTCGGTGTTGAACGGGTCACGTGAGTAACCGCCAAAGTCCCGCACGCCGTCCGCGAAAATGTCCGTGCGCGCGCTGAAGCCGCGGATGGAAAGATTATCGCCCGCCGGCACGCCGCCTTCGCCCGCCTGGAAGCTGATGCCGGGCACGTTACGCAACACGTCGCGCAAAGTCGTCGCGTTCTGTTGCTCGATGACCGCGCGCGGGACGACGGTGATCGTCTGCGGCACGTCGCGCAGCGGCTCGGTGTAACGCGGCGATTGCAGGCGCTCGGGTTTGTAAGGCGTTTCTTGCTCTTGCTGCCCTTTCACCACCACGTCCGGCAGCTTGGAGGGATTGTTCGTGTCGCTTCCCGAACCGGGAGGAGTTTGCGCGCTGGCCACGGCCAGGCCGTGCGCCATGATGACGGCGGTGAGTTGCTTGGTGAGTTGATCGTTCATTTTGAAGAGGGTTATGCGTTTGAAAGAATTCGTGCGCCGCCCCTCCCGACAGGCAGGCGAGAAATTGAAGAGCGAGTCGAATTCACGCCGGGGAAGCTACTTAGCGCAATACTGATCCGCATTCGGTAGATTGCGAACTTCTAGCGGTGGCTTGCGATGCGCAGCATCAGGAAACCGTCGCTTCGAGCACTATGCCGATGTCGCAGAGGGTAAATTTCAAGCCAACAACCGAAGATTCATGGAATGCCACGCTGAAGTGACTGTAGCGAGACTCACCTGGTTCCATAGCTGTGTTACATTCAGCCGGCTCGGGCTGGTCTTGCATTCCTGCCTCAGTTGGCAATTCACCGCTAACAAATAGCAAGCCAACGAAAGCGCGCTTCGCGGCGATCTGTTCTTCTGAATCCACAAAAGTGGTTTGTCGCCCTTGGATGTTCATCAGGCGCGTAGAAAACTGAATCGTTATACATGAAAATCATCCGGCTCACTTTCGCGACGGTCGTTTGCACTTTGGCATTCGGTGCGTTTTCCACACACGCTGTCACGAATGGATTTATCAATTTACCGTTTCGTGGTTCGCCCAACAGCGAAGCCGGCTATTGGGAAAGTTTCAATGTGCCGATTGGCGCGCCGGGCAACCTGGCGGACAAACCGGGTGCGACGACCGGCGCGGCGCTGACGCAGTTCGAGACGAACGCCATCATGGCGGGGAGCGGCAACCTCTACAATCAAGCCGGTATCAGTTCGTTTGAACTGACCGATTCCACGCCGTTCGCACTCGGCACGGTGGTCTTGCAGATCCGCGCCGTTGGGTCCGAGCTTGATTACGCGTCTATGTTGCTGACTTACGCCAACGCGAGCGGCGCACATTCCCTAGCGCCCTTGTTCCGCCATGAATTGAATCGCGCTGTTGCTCCGGGCCAGGGAATTGCCGTGTCTTCGCTATGGCAGTGGGATTTGAGTGGATTGGGCATCAGTAATTACACCGTCGCGTTTCACGCCGGAGGAGAAAGTCTGAGTTTCGATTCCATGACCTTGGACACCGCTGGCCTTTTCACAAAGGCTTTTCCACAACAGCCGTTTAACGCCCAGTCTGCGGTCGCTGACCTCGCGCGCTGGATGTATCCCTTCAACGCTGATCCCGCGGGTCGCCCGACCGCGAGCGTGTTTGGCGCGCTCGGAAATGCGCCGGACTTTGACTCGCGTGATGCACAAATTCTCCTGGGATGGAATACGACCAATCGAATTCCGGCGGGACAAGGCGCGACCAATTATCTGCTTCGGCGTGCGCGCGTGACGCTCACGGTCGCAACGGGGAGCAATACTTACACCGGCACACTGCGCGATTATCGCACTTATCTTCCGACCAACGACGTGCGCTATTTGCCGCCGGCGACCACGGCTTATCCAACGGAACTTTTCGGCGCTGGCTTCCGCGGTGGATATGCCGCGACGAATTATCCGCAGGACGGACCGTTCTTTCTCGATCCTGACGGCGGATTCATGACCAACCGCGTCGTTTACGCTGCGGGCTTTGATACGAGTGGTACGTTGATCGACATATCGAGTAACGTCGGCGATGACGGCACCAACGAGTTGGTCACTCCTTTTGAAATCGCTCCGTTCGCCGTCGGGCAAACGACGAATGTTGCGCCGGGACAACTGATGCTGTCCGGCACGACCGTCACCTTTGATCTGAATCTGGCGGACCCTCTGATTTACGATTACGTGCAGGACGGACTCAATATTGGCAACCTCAGTTTCATGGTCGCGTCGCTCGTGCCGGCCAGCCGGGGCGGCGTCATTACGTATCCCAATTTCTATACGATTTTCAGCGGGATTGCGGACTCCAATCAATTTCCATTGCTCGACATCGAAGGTGAAATCGTCCGGCCCAATCTGGACGGTGACGCCGATGGCCTCTCAGACGATTGGGAAAACTTTTATTTCGGTTCACTCGCTAATGCAGGAACTAACGATTTCGATGCCGACGGCTTGAACAATCTGAATGAATACCGGGCGGGAACGACCCCGACCGTTAGCTCCAACGCGTTGCGACTGATCTCCATCCAACACCGCTCGACTACCAATGAACTGCACTTTGCTCATGCGCCGGGCCGACAGTATTCGGTCAGTTGGTCGGACAACTTGCCAACGTGGCAGACCGCGACCAATCCGCCGCTCATTTACTCATCGGCGTGGCTGGCGAAGACGGGGACGAACGTGGTTTATCCCTCGCCCGTCTATGCCGCGTGGCGTGACACCAACGCAACGAGCCAGCAACGCTTCTACCGCATTGAGACGCAGTGATGCACTCCTGTTCGCCCAAGCGAGCCTTCACGCTCATTGAGTTGCTGGTGGTCATTGCCATCATCGGAATTCTCGCCTCATTGCTCTTGCCGAGCCTGGCTAAAGCCAAGCGGAGAGCGCGCATGGTGGAAGAAATGAACGCGGGCCGCCAACTGATGATCGGCGTGCAGATGTACGCCGAAGACAATGATGGCGCGATGTTTCCGGGTTACATCACCGATGAGACGGCGGTGGACGACCACGGACAACTTCTGTTTGACCCGGAGAACGCGCGCTACCCGTGGCGCATGGTACCATATATGGCTGGCTCCATGGAGATCATCTATTCCGGTCAGAATCGAAGCAAGCTGACACAGCTTCAATCCATGAATCACGCCGCTTATACCTATAACGTCAGTCTCTTTCCGTCGCTCGGCATCAATTCCTACTTCATCGGCGGCAACAAAAGCACCGGTTATCTTCCGGATCAGGTCAATCCGAAATTCGGGGCCGGTACGATCGTTACAAAGCTGAGCGAAGCCAGGCAGCCGAGTGATTTAATGGTCTTTATCTCGGCCCGCTCCGCAGTATTGGGAAACAACGCCGATGGATATTTCGAAGTCAGGCCACCCTTTGAAAAGACACGCAAATGGGCGGCAACTTATGCGGCGTCAATGGACCCTGCCCGATGGGGATTCGTCGCGCCCCGCTTCGACAATCGTTCGGTCGCCGCCCTGCTCGACGGTCATGTGGAAATGTTCGGCCTCCAGGAAATGCAGGATATGCGTCATTGGTGCAATACCGCCGACCGGTCCGATTTCGTTCTTCAACAGAAATAATTTATGCACATGAAAAAATCCGCACTCGTTTCACTCCTCGCGTCGCTGGCCCTGGCCGCTGCGCTCATCGGCTGCGCAACCCACACGGCGCTACCCGAAATTTCTTCCGCACCAATCTCTGGGCCGCTCGCGCCATTGCCCGAAAGGGTCACGAGCTTTGGCGCCGTGACTTCCGATGGCTGGCTTTACGCTTTCGGCGGGCACAAAGGCGAGCGCCATGAGTATTCCGTGGAAATGGTGAGCGGTTCATTTCAACGCTTGAAGCTGAGCGAAGGGCGCGCCTGGGAATCACTGCCCGCCGCCGCGCCAGGGCAAGGCCAGCCGCTCGTCGCGCATGGCGGTTACATCTATCGCGTCGGAGGGATGGCCGCGCGGAATCACGCCGATGCCAAACAGGATTTGTATTCCATGACCGTTGCACAACGCTTCGATCCGAAAAACCACCGCTGGGAAAACATCGCTCCGCTCGCCGCGCCGCGTTCCAGTCACGACGCCGTAATCATGGGTGACAAACTTTACATCGCCGGCGGCTGGCAACTCGCCGGTGGCACGAACAAACCCGCTTGGCCGGCGAACGCACTGGTGCTCGATCTCAATGATTCACGCGCCGCCTGGAAGGAATTCCCCCAGCCGTTTCAACGCCGTGCCCTCGCGCTCGCCGCGCTCGGTTCGCGCATTTATTGCATTGGCGGCATGGACAGCGACAACAAGCCCACGCTCGCGGTGGAGATTTACGACACGGTCAGCGGTCACTGGACGAAGGGCCCTGAACTGCCGCCGGGGAAACAGAAGGGCTTCAGTTGTTCAGCCATCACACAAGGCGGACGAATTTACGTGAACGCTTTCCAAGGAGATCTGTTGCGCCTCTCATTCGACGCACGCTCGTGGGAAGTGGTCGGACGTCTCGAACATCCGCGCATGGCCCATCGGCTTGTCACTGCAGGCGCGACACAACTCATCGCGCTCGGCGGTGAAGATGGCGAAGCAAAACGTCCCGATCTGGAATTGCTCACACCGGCAGCGACGCCGCAAGTGGCCAAGCAAGCCGCAGCCAAACAGTAAAAAACTTCAACGCCAGACTTATGACTCGATCATTCATTTTGACACTGTGCGCGCTGACCGCATGCGCAATAACCGTCCACGCTCATTCCGTCTGGATTGAACCTGTTAATGGCCAACTCGTGGTTCGTTTCGCCGAGCCAGACGGCCGGTTGGAAAAATCACCCGGCTATCTCGATAGCCTCTCGTTGCCCATCGCGTTTACATTGGTGACAAATGCGCCGTTTTCCGTTGAAGCGCCAAAGAAGGTCGATCACTTCCTGCTCCTAAACGCTGCAATCACGAACGTGGCTTGTGTCGAAACCAGCTTCACAGTTCGCGCCGCCAAGAAACCAAACTTCTACGCGCGCTGGCAACCGGCTGGATTGAGCGCTGGTCGTCCGTTGCTCACGCTCGACCTCGTGCCGACCGGCAAGCGCGGCGAAGTACGACTCTATCTTCGTGGAAAGCCACACGGCGGCGTCAAAGCAACGCTCCGCACGCCAGATGACAAGGAGAAAGAACTCACCGCCAATGCCGATGGTTTCATCCGTTTTGAATCCAATCAGTCCGGGCAGCACATGCTGAGCGTGGCCCATCAACGCGAACCGATCCCTGGCTTTCACCTCGGTGTTCCCTACGAGCAAATCAGCCACAACGCGGCCCTGACTTGGAACCAGCCGTAGGATCTTGGGTCTGTCTTTCCGCCGCACCGCAATGCCGCGATAGATTTTGGCAATCGACCGAATGCGCGTGGAACAATTCCAAGCTAAACAAGGCGCATGTATTGCACTGACTCTGCGACTGGCCGGACGAAATTCGAAACGGCAAAACCTGCGGCCGCCGCCCGCGAGGTCGTCCTCGAATGTTTCAACGAACAGGAACGATTTCGCGTAACGATGACCCGCGAAGAGTCCCGGTGGACGGCGCGCGTGACACTGCCAATGGGCTGGTTCTTCTATCGCTTTCACGTGGATGGCCATCCGGAATGGGATCGTGATGTGGGCCGGATGAACGCCATCGACGGCGGACGTTATAGCCTTGCCGTCATCAACCGCAGGCAACTCGCACGCTCATGAATTTGCTTTCCGCATTTGCATCGACGTCCCATTTGGCTTTGGCCGCAATCGCTCGATGGATGGCCGGCGGACCGCTCGGTCGCACACAGCGATCTCTGCGCGGCTCTGAACATCGGAATCACTCGCCTGCAAAACGGTACGACAGAAATCAAAACGGCAGCGTTCCTGACTCGATCCATGCCGCCGACTTATGTGGCCGGTGCCTGTTTCGCAATCATTGCCTGACGATCCGCTTATTGGGCCTGCCGTGCGGACGTGACGTCGGTGCGAGCTTCGCCGGCTGTTCTGGTTTGTTGATGGTCACACACGGACAACTCGAAGTGGAAACCGCCGGGTTGCGTCGCGTCGTGGGCGAAGGCGAGGCCTGGCCGCTTCCCACCGAAGAAGCGTTTCATCTTTGGGTGGAAGACACGACGGACGTAGTTTTCTTCGAGCGCCAGTAGGCGACGCGGCTAACTGCTCCGTCTTGGCCGTTGCGTGGGCGTGGCCAAAGGATAAAGGCCGGGACAGCAACCAAACGTCTCGTGAAACGCCACGCTGAAGTGGCTGGAGCTGGAGTAGCCCACTTCCATCGCCACTTCGGTCACGTTCAATTTTCCCGCGCGCAGCAATTCCGCGGCTTTTTCCATGCGCAATTGACGGAGGTATTGCGAAATGGTTTTACCCATCTCCTGCGAAAAAATTCGGCTGAGATAAAACGAACTGCACCCGACTTGCTTGCCGAGAGCATCAAGCGAGGGCGGTTCGGCCACGTTGTTTTTGAGAATGGCGATGACGCGATCCACCCGGTCCAGGCTAAGCCGCTTTTGCCGCTGACAGAAAAATTCCTTCTCCGGCGGCGCGCGAAACAAAAAAGCCGCCATCAATTCCAACGTCTTCGCCTGATACCAAATCAGTTGCGCGCTCGCGAAGACGGGCGGGTGGCGCAGGCTGCCAATCAATTGCTGATGCTCCGCGTTGAGGCGGATGATCTCGGAAAGCGCGACACGTTCCTTGCCCCGCAAAATGTTCTGCACGATGGGGTGCAGGTTGGCTTCGTTGCCCGCGAGATGCTTGTGCAGAAATGCCGGCGACAGTTCCACCGTGAGGAATTGATGGCGCTCGGCTGCGGTGCGTGTCGCGATTAGCCGCGCACGTTCCTGACAATAGAAGCCGGCGGTCAACGGCGCGAAGGCGAGTTTTGCGTTCCCGTCGCTCACGCTGCCTTGGCCCGCGAGGTTCAGACAAATTTCAACGCTGCCGGGATGAAAGCTTTGTCCCCAATCCATCTCGTGGCGCGCCGTGAAGTCGTGCCACTCGAAGCTGAAGCCGAGCTCGCGATAGTTGCCGTGCAACTGCCGCCAGCCTCCTCCCACGCTTTCCCAGGCCTTGCTCTCGCTAAAGGATTGGCTGCCGTTGGAACGGCTTTTCGGAACTTCCGGAGCTTTGGCCAAAGCGGGCACACGGGTAAGATGAGACTGAATCTCACACTTGCAAGAAATTGTCGCGAAGGGGCGGGCTACATCTCGAAATTTTTGACGCGTTGCAAGCCCACTTGCAACGGCACCCAGCCCAAACCGAATGACAACACGCCGAATGCGCTGAGGCACAGCACGGTGCGAACGATCGCCTCGCCGGAACGGAGTTGCGCCCAGGGCGCACCAAGCGCGAGGAGCACCACGGACGCGAGGATGTAGAGGAAACTCAGCACGAGGCAGAACGTCCCGCCGAAGCCACTCACGATCTTGCCAGGATTTTCCTCCCGCAGGTTCGGGTAAAGCACGCCCAGCCCGATCGCGAGTCCATTCAGCGTGAAGGTCATCACGGCAACGGCACCCGTGAAGAAGACGGTGCGGTTGGTGTCCATGTCGAGCATGTGACACGAAAGCCAAATCAACCCCAGCGTCACAACGAGTGACGCGGCGGTGGCGGTTGCATATTTTGTTTTCACCACGCGCACGAGACCCAGCGGGGCCATGCCCACGATCCAAAGACGTTTTCCTTCGAGCGAGAACTGCGGATAGACGAAGCGCGTGGTGATCGTCGCGAGGTTGAGCGAGCAGGCGCCCAAATTCAGGAATGCCACGAGGTTGATCCAAAACATGTTCGTCAATTGCTGTGAGAAGTGGCGCAGGTTGAGGATGTAAACGCCGAGCAATCCGAAGAGCATGAGGGACTGTCCCCATTGCGTTGTGTCGCGCCAGAACATGCGCGCGTCTTTCACGATCAGAGCACGCACGTCATTGGGGAGTCGCGGGACGAAGGCGATCCATCTCTCCAGCCGGCCGGGCAAACCATCGCCGAGCTGCTGCTTGCGGTGCCACACCTGGAACCAGCGCCAGCGGCGGAAAACGCTGCTGCGGCTCTGCACCGCCGAAGCGGCGTTGTAGAAGAATGGGCCGGTGAAGTTGCACGCCACGGTGCCGAAGAAGAGCACGTTGCTCAGCAGCACCAGGGCAAAGAAACCGGCGCTCGTCACCGCGCCGTCCGTCCATTCCAGCACGCTGGACGAGAGCCAATAACTCGGCAGCAAAGGGAATTGCGCGATGCGGGTGCGAGTCAGCATTTTATCGAGCAGTTCGATCACGCGCGTGTCGGTGTTGTCTTCGAGGCTGCGCTCGGGCCGAAGCCAAAACGCAATGAGGCCGATGACGATCAGCATCAGCGCTAGGGCGCCCATTTGAAACGCGCGGCGATCCATGTAGCGCGCCACCACGGTGGAGAGGCAACACCCAATTACGGACGGCAGCATGATGAAAACGCCGACGAGCAAGACCGTGAATGGATAAAAGTGCCACGGGACGTTTCGTGTCATGCCGTAGGCCGCGAGGAAAGGAGCGATCAAGAACAGGAACGCCCAGGATGCGATGATGCCCGATTCAATCAGCTTCCAGCGAAAGATGCTTTGCGCGCTGACCGGAAGCGTCATCAGCGCCGCGGACTCGCGATTGCGAAAAAAGTTGCTGTAGCTGATCACGAGATTGCTCAGCACGAGCAGCACGAACAGAAACGCGAAGAGCAAATACAGCAGCCGTTCCAGCAACAGCGTGCCGAGGCCGGGAAACTTGACGGCCACAAAGTGCAGCCCTTGCAGGAAAAGCCAGAACGACAGCGCGAGGTAGCCGACCATGAAAAGCGCGATGACAAACGTCAGCAGCGCGGATTGATCGCGAATGGCTTTGAGCCGCCGCCACGATTGCGCGGCGTTGGCGCGCACGAGGAGCGCGAGAGGCGAAGGCAACGAGGACTGTTCTGAGCCGACGGACACGCGGGGAATTAACACCAAACGCCAAAAACCAAACACCAAATAAACTTCAAATCCCAAACACCAATCCGCGTCACGTTTCATTCCATCCGGAAGCCAGGCACGTCGGGTGCGTGAAGTTTGGAAGGTTTGTTGGTGTTTGGTGTTTGAGGTTTGGTGTTTATATTCGACGCCACATGATTCGCTTCGGTTCGCTCGAGCTGAAATCCAACTTGTTCCTGTCGCCGCTGGCCGGCTACACGAACCTGCCGTTCCGGCTCGCCTTGCGCGAAGTCGGTGGACTGGATTTGGCCACGACCGATCTGGTGAACGCGCGGTCGCTGCTCGAGAAAAATCCCAAGGCCTTCAAGCTCATCGAAACATGTCCCGCCGATCGTCCGCTGGCCGTGCAACTCTTCGGCAGCGTGCCCGAAGAAATGCGCGACGCCGCGTTGATGCTCGAAGCGCAGGGCATTTCCTCCGTGGACATCAACATGGGTTGTCCCGTGAAGAAGGTCTGCCGCGTCGGCGGCGGCTCGGCGATGATGACTGAACTCGATAACACCGCCGCGCTGGTGCGTGGCATGGTGAACGCGGTGAAAATTCCCGTGACGGCGAAGATGCGTCTCGGTTGGGACGACGACAATATCACTGCGCCTGATCTGGCCCGTGCGTTGGAAGACGCCGGTGTCACGGCAATTTTCATTCACGGTCGCACGCGCGAACAAGGTTTCAGCGGCACGATCAATTTGGGGGGAATTCGCCGGGTCGTTGCAGCCGTGCGTACCATTCCCGTCATTGGCAACGGCGACGTGACTACGCCGCAAGCGGCGAGGAAGATGTTTGAAGAGACTGGCTGCGCGGGCGTGAGCATCGGCCGCGGCGCGTTCTACAACCCATGGATTTTCGTCCACACGCGGCATTTCCTCGACGCGGACAAACTGTTGCCCGAACCCAGTTTCGACGAACGCGTGCGCGTGATGAGCCGGCATCTCGATCTGATGATGGAAGTCTTTGGCGAGGAACATGGCTGTCGAATGTTCCGCAAAGTCGCGCCGTGGTATGCGAAGCGGTTTGGTCCTTCGAGTGTGTTCAACAAGCGGGTGGTGCTGTTGCGGTCGCGCGCCGAGTTCGATCAGATTCTCCGCGACTACATTCGATGGCGGGAACAATTCCTCGATAGTGATGGCGAGCTTCAACTTCGTTATCGCCTTGGCCCGATGGTCGCGTCGTTCATGCAAGAGCAACCTGCCGCCGCTTCGCGCGAGGCCATTCCAGTTCCCAAGGGGCCGGTCGAGGTCTGGTGATACCGGCTGTGCTCGTTGGCTCGGTAACATTTTCGATGTGACACGATTTTTCGGCGTGACCACTCTCCTGGACATCGCATGACACAACCCGACGAACTCAAAAAGGACGAACCGCTAGTCTGGTCCACCGGAACTGGGACCGATGTGTGGGCACTGTTCTGCGCCTGTATCGCGGGGGACCTGGAAGACGTGCGGGGGTTGATTCAAAAAGATCCTTCGCTCGTGCGCTGCCAGTACAATTACCGCAAGCCGCTCTATTTCGCCGTGCGGGAAAATAAGATCGCCGTCACCGAATTCCTTCTCGAACACGATTCGAACCCCATCGGCCTCGCCGTGAACGACTCCCTCCTCGAAATCGCGCGCGACCGCGGCTACGCGGAGATGGAGAAGCTGCTGGAGGCGAAGCTCGCCACGCTCCACAACATTTCTCATCGGGGCGAAGCGGTTGCCGAAACCATCCGCCAGCGTGACGGCGCGAAGATGCGCAGCCTCATCGATGCCTCGCCCGAATTGCTCCACGCCGGCGACCTGCGATCCAATCAGCCCATTCACTGGGCCGCGATGACGCGCCAGCTCGATCTTATCGACGAGCTGCTCGGGCGCGGCGCGGACATCAATGCCCGCCGTTGTGATGGCGCGCGGCCGATTCATCTGAACAATGGCGATTACCACTATCGCGGCTGGGACCGCGTTCCGAAGGACACCGCGCCCACGCCGCGCGCCGTTTACGAGCACCTCCGCGCCCGCGGCGCGTTCTGCGACATCTGCACCGCCGCGTGGTTCGACGACCTGAATCGGGTCCGCGAATTGTGCGATCAAGATCCGTCGCTCGCCAATCGCCCTTCAGATTCCGTCACCTACTACGCTTGTTCAGGCACGCCGCTGCGCAATGCCGCCGCCGGCGGACACATCGAGATCGTCCGGCTGCTCCTCGACCGCGGCGCGGAGCCGAATCTGCCGGAGGAAGGCATCGCACCGCGCGGCCACGCGCTTCATTCGGCAGTCGTCCGGGGCCACATCGAAATCGTGAAGCTCCTGCTGGAACACGGCGCGCATCCCAATGTGGAAGTCGAGAGTTCCGCCGATACCTTGAGCGCGGCGCTGGCCAGTGCAGGCTATTCCACCAAGCCGAACACGGAGCTGGTAGAACTGCTCTGTTCACACGGCGCGGCGCGCGCGGTTCACCTGCTTGCTTACAGCGGCGATGTTCTGACGGCGGCAGCGGTCTTCGCCGCCAACCCCGCGCTCGTGAATAATCCAGAGGCGCTCGCCAACGCGGCCGGTGAGGGCCACGAGAGCTTCGTTCGCCTGATGCTGCGCTATCAGCCTGATTTGCCAAAGCGCATCAATTTTCCCGCGTGGTCTGTGGGTGCGAAAACGCGCGCATTGAACGAACTGCTCTTCCAGCACGGCATGAACGCCGGCGCGTCCGACTGGCTCGGCATCACGGCCTTGCATCATCTGGCAGGAAGTGGCGACGTGGAGAAAGCCGGCTGGTTCCTCGACCGCGGCGCTGACCTCCACGCGCGCGACGAAGACATTTGCTCCACCCCGCTTGGTTGGGCTGCGAAGTTCGGCCGGAAAGCGATGGTCGAGTTCCTCCTGTCCCGCGGCGCTCAACCAAACCGGCCCGACGATCCGCCCTGGGCCACTCCGCTCGCCTGGGCGACGCGCCGCAGCCACAGCGAGATTGTTGAACTGCTGAAGCAACACGGCGCTCGCTGAATCAAACCGGTGTTCGACGACAACAACAACTGAAGCTCGGCAGCAAACGATTAATCCCTTCAACTCCGGACCATCATGGAACGCGTCACCGGAATCGGCGGCCTCTTTTTCCGCGCGAAAGATCCCATCGCGCTCGCTCAGTGGTACAAGGACGCCCTCGGCATCGATTTGGTGCCCGCGGATTACAGTCAGAAGCCATGGTCGCAGGAAGCCGGGCAGACCGCCTTCGCGCCCTTTGCCAGCGACACGGACTACTTCGGCAACATAGAAAAGCAGTGGATGATCAATTTCCGCGTGTGCGACCTCGACGCGATGGTTGAGCAACTTCGCGCAGAACATTGAAGTGCGCATCGATCCCGCGACATATCCGAACGGCCGCTTCGCCCGCCTGCATGATCCCGAGGGCAATCCTGTTGAGTTGTGGGAACCGAAGTGATCGAGAGGTCGATTGAGCTTTGCGACGTATCGAGCCGTAAGTCGCGGCCGAGTTGCAGAGAGGCATCACTGGCTTGCCCAAAGGGACAACAGAAAATAATGTCCTGAACTCATCACGCCGTTCGTCGGAATGATGAAAACGAAAACAAAACGAATATGACAACAAACAATGCCAACACCGTTCGACTTCACCGCGTGCTGCGCGCCACGCCGGAGCGGGTTTATCGCGCGTTCCTGGATGCGGACGCCATGGCCAAGTGGCTGCCGCCGAACGGATTCACCGGCAAGGTTCATCAGATCGACGCCAAAGTCGGCGGCACCTACAAAATGTCCTTCACCAACTTCAGCACCGGATCCAGCCACGGCTTTGGAGGGAAATATCTGGAGCTCAAGCCCAACGAACTCCTCCGCTATACCGATGTGTTCGACAACCCGGGCCTGCCCGGCGAAATGATCACCACCGTCACCTTGAAGAAAGTCTTCTGCGGCACAGAATTGAACGTCACGCAGGAAGGGATTCCCGCGATGATTCCCGCCGAGGCCTGCTACTTGGGCTGGCAGGAATCGCTGATTCTGCTCGCCAAACTGGTCGAGGCGGAAATTCCCGATCAGCCGTGAAATATTATTTGGAATGAAAATGTTCAGGCGGCGTTCAATCCGCGCATGCCTTTTATCCCGAAGGGATTAAATCACTCAGCCCAGAGTTGCGAGGCTCGATCTACCCTAGGTAACGGCCCCGCAAAAATTTTCCAACCTTGGAAGGGTTGAATCATGCGCGGGCGCGGATGAGGGTGATGCAGCCCCGTTGGGGTTGGAAACGATTTGGGGCGATTGACCCAGGGTAGCACCGCTGCGCGGTCCAACCCTGGGCTGAGTAATGGAACTCCGTTGGAGTTCTAGACGGAGCGCGACTGTGCTGAAAGCCAGTCGCAGCCGCTTCGCCAGCCGGGACGCGTGGAAATGAATTCGAGCGCGTGGAAACTGCGGACGTTGCCGCGGCTCACAGAGCCGCGTTCCGGACCGCGCCTCTGCGAGGCGCAGCAGCGTCATAGACGTAACTACTTTGATTGCTCACTGCCCGCGCCAGACAGAGGACGCGCTTCAATGTGTATGGGAGCCATGATGGCCGGACTGATCGCCACCGTTCCGCAGATAATTGGTAAACTCCGCTTCTTTACGAAGGACTTGTTCTTCTCGAACACCTCTGCATCCCACCAATGCTTCACCAATCTCGGACGATGTGGAAATTGTGGATCAAACGGTTCACACGGTGGACAAGTGGAAAGGAAACGAGCAATGCGCTTGTAGCTTTCGAAACTTTTCAAGTGAACCTCCTTCCAAGCTTTAGCTGCGTTTGCGTCGAATGAAGGCACTTTCAACCCAAGGTAGTCGAGCGAATGCAGAAATTGCCCATCGTTGATGCGAAACGGATCGAAACCCGCTGCGTTCGCGTTTAGGTAGTTCCAGCCAAAAAGCCAGTAAGGATATCTCTCGTTCACCGCGCCAAAAACGGCTATGGCGTACTCGGCAACAGACTCCAGAAGTTGCTGGCCATCTATCGCCTCCAAGTCAGCATACACCTCGTAGCCACGAGTTTTCGGATGAGTCAGAAGGCCACGAACTTTGTTGAACTCGCTCAATGTCTTTCGCAACTGCTCTGAGACTTTCACTTCCTTCCCGGCGATAAGCGTGGGCCACTCAGCAAACTTCTTCTCGAACCCTCGTCCTTTGTCGGGCTCAGCAGCAGAACTGCCGCGCCGCAGAATCGTGATGATCTCTTCTTCAGCTTTTCTATCCAAGTACCTGGCGGTATTTCTCGTTAAGAAGCGCCTCAACAAAGCTGATCGCGAAGTAGAGCGCAGAGGTCAGATGATGATAGCGCACCCACTCATTCTTCTGTTCTCCCGCGGTGATTACCTCGCGATACAGTGAAGAGAAGAGTTGCCACGTTGGATAAACAAGCCAAGGGTTCATGCAGTTATACCTTCGCGTAAATCCGCGCGTGCTTGCAAGGTTGTGCTGCTGTTCCCGTTCCTAAACGCGCAGGAAGATCTTTCGCTGGAAGAGAAACCGGCAAATCAGGAAAGAAAAGCCGAGCGCCAGGAGCGCGGTCACCAACGCGCCTAGTCCGTGATGGACTTTCTCCAGCGCGGAGTGGATTTCGCCGCCGACGAAGTATTCGGCGATGGCGTGAAGTTTCACCACGTGGACGATGAGGTAGATGGTGATCGCGTTCATGCCTATCCAGACAAAGGGGCGGCACCAGCCCCGGTGGTTCTTGATGTCGATCAGGTAGTAAAAGAACGCCAGCAACAGCGCGCTGATCCCCGCCGTGAAGAGAACGAAGGACGAGGTCCAGATCTTCTTGATGATCGGGAACTGCCAGTGCCACACGAGCCCGGCCACCACGCCCGCGACGCCCCAAAGCACCAGCAGTCGTACCTTCCTCGCCGGTTCGACGGCGGGATTCTTGATCAGCAAGCCGGCAAACACTCCCAACAAGGTCGAAGCCATCGCCGGCAGTGTGCTGAGCAGTCCCTCCGGATCGTGGTCGCCATCCCATTTGCGAAAGGGCAGATACATTTTGTCAATCCAGTTGGCGAAATTGTGTCCTTCGCCGAAGTCGCCCGCGCCAAAGCCCGGCACGGGAATGAACGTGAGCATGGCCCAGTAACCAATCAGCAACGACACGGTGAGCGCGATCATCTGGCGTGGCGTCAACCAGACAAACGCGAGGCCCGCAGCGCAATATCCAAGCGCCAGTCGTTGAAGCACGCCGAGGATGCGGACTTGGTCGAGGCCCTTGCTGATGCCTCCATAAATCACGAGGCCGAGCAGGAAGAGAATCAAACTGCGCTTGAGAATCTTGATCGACGTGGCGGCCTTGCCCTCGGTGGCCAGAGACTTCGAAAGCGAAAACACGAGCGATACCCCGATGATGAAAGCGAAGAGCGGGAAGATGAGATCGTAGAAATGAAACCCGGCCCACGGCGCATGCTGCACGCGGTCGTTCAGCGTGGGAGACATCGGAAACATCTTGGAGAGCGCTTCAAAGACCTCTTCCATCCCGACGATGAAGAACATGTCCATGCCCCGCAACGCGTCGATGGACATGATTCGTTGAGTCAGTGTGGGGGACTCAAAGCCGGATGTGGGGAGCGATGCGGGAGCCTGTGCTGTTGTGTGCGATGAAGTGGAGGCCACGCACGGATGGTGCGACACCAAACAGGCAGATCAAATAAAAATCCTGGTCTGAGCGGCGCGAACGGTATTGCGCACTTCAACGCGCCGGCTGATAGGGCGTGACTTGCTGGAAGAAGCGCGGGGTGAGGGCGTCGGCCCAGAGTTGCGCAGCGTGGAGCAGGCCGGAGGCGCTGAAATGAACGCCGTCGTAGCGATCTCTCTTGCGCAGCGTGTCGTAGTCGGGGCCGGAATAGCAATGCGGCACCTCGCGAATCATCTGCTCCTGCACGCGGCGAATGATCGGGCGGTTGCCCGGCGGGCTGGCGCGGTTCACCACCACGGCGAGGGCCGGGAACGTTAAGTCGGCGCGGGCTTGCTTTACCCATGTCACGTAGTTCGTAAACACTTTACCGGCGTCATTCTCGGGCCAATCGTTCTGCCCTTGGTCAGCGAGGATGGCGCGCACGCCAGTGACGGCGGCGTAGCGGCGCAACGCGTGATGGAGATTAATGTAAGGCATGCGCAGCGGCGACTTCACGAAGCTGTGCTCGAACTGTTCACCGCGCGCGGACTTGGCCCAGTGCTCGAGGCTGGTGCCGCCAAACGCGGCGTTGAGCAACAGCACCGGCACGCCCTCGGCCGCGGCGACGCGGTCGGCGAATTGCGCCCAGAAGTAGGTGCCATTCCCAAAGGGCGCGGGACGCACGTCGTCGGCGAAGTGCGTGCCAATAAGGCCGGGGAGAAGCTGCGGGTCGGCGGTGCGTTCGTATTCCTTGCGCTGCGCGTCGGAGTTCGTGGGCCAGGCAATGGCGTTCACGAGATCGCTGGTCGCATCGTTGAGATTGGTGCGCCCGCCATGCGCCACCGAATGCCCGACGACAATGAAGACTTCGCCCATGCCCACGCGATCTACGGCGACCGTGGCGTATTGGCGACGGTGGTTGGCACGAACTTCGATATGATACCAGCCGCCTTTGATTTTCAATTGCCCGGCGAACTGACCGTCCGCGCGAACCTCAGCGACGTGTTGCCATATTTGAACTTCACGACCTGACTTCACTTCGATCACACGCGCTTCGACGACTGCACCGGACCACGCGCAGACCCCCGCGATAGGTAGCGAACCGGTGCCATCGACGCCGCGTTGATAAACGAGCCGATGCGCCGGCGCGGTGAGGAGCAAGGCTTCGTTCTGTTGTGTGGCGGTTCGCGTCGCGCAGCCAGCGCCTAGAAGCACCCCTGCAAGGAAACCGAACAAACGGGTAAAAGTCATGCGATTGGAATTAAATCGCGTGCGGGTTGAGCAAATGAACCCGTCACGCCCAGTAATCTGGATTCACCCCGGCAAACAGATTGTCGCGCGCTTCAATTTGCGCGAGCCAGGCTTCGTCCACCTGCGTTTGGGTGAGCTGCTCATGCAGTGCGATGAAGCGCAGTAGGTGATCCTTCACGCGGCGCTTCGCATATTCAGGACTGGTGCCGGTGCGAAGAATGAACGGCCAATCGCTGGATTGCGCGAGGAGCAGTTCGCGGGCGGCTTGCTTGAGCGCGCGTTGGGTGAGCGCGTTCGGGCTCGGATTTCTGCGGACGAGCTCGGTCAGGCGGAGTTGCGCCACGTCGATGTGCGGGAGAATCCATTCGTTGCGCTCGTTGAGCCAAACTTTCCAGTAGCCTTCCTCACCCCAACTTGAAGCAGCGGGCTTGGCGACCTGTTGCGTCGGATGTTCGCGCAGGTAATCGTGCGGCGTCACCAGTTTCAGTGATTGCTGATCGTAGTAGGTCTTGCGCACGAAGTAATCGAGGAACTCGGGACCTTCATACCACCAATGGCCGAATAGTTCGGCGTCGTAGGGCGACACGAGCAGCGGCGGGCGATCCATGATTTCCGCGAGGCGCGAAATCTGGTTCATGCGCGCTTCGAGAAAATGTTGCGCGTGCTGCGCCGCCATTTCGAGCGCGGCGCGCCGGTCGTAGATGAGTTTCTCGCCCGCGCCGCCGGTGATGGCGTGATACTTGATGCCTGTGAACGTGCGCACGTTCGCCGCGGGCAAGTGCGGGCGCACGTAGTCGAAATCCAGATCGAAGCCGATGTCGCGGTAGAAGTCGCGATAGCGCACGTTGCCAGGATAACCCTCGTGCTTGCTCCAGACTTGTTTCGCCGAGTCGAGATCGCGACCGAACGCCGCAATCCCATTATGCGTGAAAATCGGCGCGAAGACGCCGTAGCGCGGACGCGGTGTCGAGTGCAGGACGCCGTGCGTGTCGGTGATGAACCAGCGGATGTTCGCTTCCTGCAACACGAATTCCACGCCGTCCACGTAAGCGCATTCCGGCAGCCAGATCCCGCGCGGGGTGCGCCCGAAACATTCGTGGTAATGATCGCGCGCGGTCAGGATTTGCGCGCGGATGGATTGCGGATGACTCGCCAGCAGCGGCAGCAACGCGTGGGTCGCCGCGGTGGTAATGATTTCCAATTTCTCCGCGTCCTGAAATTTGCGAAAAGCACCGACGAGATCACGACCGTAGCCGAAGTAAATTTTCCTCAGCCGTTGAAAACGTTCGGCATAGAACAGCGCCAGCTCGTGAAACGTGCGGTCCCAATAAGTGCGGTGGACTTCCTTCTCCGCGAGTTCGATGAGGCTGTCGAGATGCCGAACATAACGCTCTTGCAGCAACGGATCGCGCAACATGGCGCACAGCGTCGGCGAGAGGCAGATGGTGACGCGCGTATCCATGCCATCGCGCAACCAGCCTTCGAACACTTCGAGCAGCGGGAGATACGTTTCCGTGATGGCCTCGAACAACCAGTTCTCTTCCAGGAATTTCTCGTGCTCAGGATGACGCACGAACGGCAGATGCGCGTGGAGGACGAGGGAGAAGTAACCTTGCATGAGAGAACTGTGAACTAATCGCGGCGCTTCATGCAACCGGCGTAACACCGAAGAATGGTTTCACGGAAGGACGCATGAGCACGATAAACGTGAAGACGCCCAGCGCGGTTCCGAGCGGGAAGAAGAAGCAGCTCAACACGGCGACCACCAAACAGAACGTGTATTTCGTTCGCTGAGCCAGGCAGCGTCCGGCCCAGATCAACAAACCCGCCATGGTCCAGCCGACAATTAGAAACACGACACCAAAGACAGTGAGGGCGGCGCCCAGAGCAGCCGGCGGTCCCCCGCTTTGATTTGCGTTCGTCGCCATGAAGACGATTCCGAGCACGACGTAAATTAATGCGAAGCACGATCCGAGCGCGACCAGCCCACCCAACACGTAGTGAAAAATGGAGAGCAACCGCAGGTGATCTTCATCCTGCGTCGTGTTCATGCAACGTTCTCGGCTCGCGGCGCTTTCAGCTTCGCGTCCTGCGGATGTTTGCCGACGTCGCCGCGATACTGCGTGGCCCGGCGGAATTCGAGTCTAGCCTGGCGGGAATCACTCGCATCAGCCGACGTCGCTTGCACAGGCAAATCGTATTTCCCATCAGGCAACGCGAAGCGAAAACTGAAGGTGCCATCGCGGCGGAGCTGAATTTTCCGTCCGCCAATCGTGACGGAAGCGTCCAGCTCGGTCGCGCCATAAATGATCAGCTCCGCATTAACGTTGAACCAGAAGCCTTTGCGCTGCTCCGCGCCGCCGAATGGACTCGAAACGCTGAACACGCCTCCGAGTTGCACCGCGCCCGCTTGTTCACCGCGTGCTAGGGCGGCGATGGCTTGCGAGGAAATTTCTTTTTCCAGCGAGCGTCGAAGAAGTTCGGTGATTTCGAGGGAACCCATCCACACGCGGCGCACTTCGTCGATGCTGATGATCTGTGCCAGCGCGCGTTCCTGCTCGGGTGTCCATTCCGAAACCGTGCTCGCACCTGCGGCGACTTTCGGCAACTCGGGATAACCAGCCGTGCGCAATTCCTGGATGACCTGCACCAGCGTCCGGTGTTCGGCGACCGCGCCTTTCACCAGCTCCAGCAGTTTCTTGAACGGCACTTCAATCGGGATCGTTTCGAAGCGCACGCTCGTGTCGTCGGACAGAACATCTGGCGGCGTGAACGTCGCGGTGGAAGTGGCCACGGTGTTCCATGCGCCGCCGCGGTTGTAATAGCCGAGTTGCGCCACGTATTTCGCGCCGCCGCGGCCCACGTGCAGAAACCAGTTGCGCGACTCGGGATGCACGTGCTGCTCGACGACGAGTTCGCCCGTGAGTTGATCGCGAAAGACGCGCACGATCAAATGTTTGTCGCGCGAGGCCGTGTTGTGCGTTCGCAACTGTTCGCCGGTTAAGTCCCAGTGCGCGTAGAGCCAGTGCGGATCGCGCGCCACGAGCAGCAGCCGCTGCGTGCCGTAAGCTTCGGGAAGCTCCAGAGTTTCGCCCTCGCTCCGAAGAGGTTCCGCACTGCCCAAAATGTATCGAACGCCGGGTCCGCTTTGGCGCGGTGCGGCGGGAGCATCGCCTTCCAAAAGAATCGGTGGGACGGCGACCTTCTTGCGCGCAGGCGGTTTCTCGGCGGCGCTGGGCGTCGATCGTTTTGCTTTCGTGGAAGTCGTGGCGGGCGGTGTTGCTGCGAGTTTTGGCGGCGTGAGTGTTTCGGGAGCCTTCTTGCGTGGAGAGACTTTTTTCGGCGGCGGTTCCGGCTCAGGCTTGGGCGCGCTCGCCTTGGGCTTGCGCTTGAACAGAGCCGATAGTTTTTCTTTGACGCTCGTGCGCGTACGTTTGGCTGCCGCTTTGGCCTTTTTGGGCTTTTCAGGTTTCATACCGTGGGTTTGGAATGCACGCCTCGACTGCGCGGACTTTAGAGAGAAGCAATCGTCGCGCAACGGAAAATGTGCGCCGACGATCATGCGGCGGGCAGAGACAACCCTCCGTAAATCCCTGATTTGAATGGTCGTAGCGCACCGCCTAAAGCCCGCTTGCGAACAGGCTATGGCGCTACTACGGTGCTCTCATCAGAAGGAAAGAACGGGAATGCACGGGGCCGCTACAATGCACGCAGACGACGACCGCCTTATCTACTTGGTGGATGACGAAGAGCCGTTGCTGACTCTCGCCGAAGTCTCATTGCTCGCGGATGGTTACGAGTTGAAGAAATTTCAGGACCCCGCCGTCGCCTTCGAATCTTTTACCCACGAGCCGCGCAAGCCGTCGCTTCTCCTTACCGATTACGCGATGGGCCCTATGAACGGGATGGAATTGTCCGCCAAGTGCAAGTCAGCCCATCCCGCGCTGAAAATTCTCATGGTCAGCGGCACCGCCGGGCCGGAAGTGGTCCACGAAGCGCCGGGCACCGTCGATAAATTCATGCCCAAGCCTTACAAGCCCGCCGAACTCGCCAGCACCGTGCGCTTGCTCCTCGCGACCGTTTGACACTTCGCGCCGCGTCCCCTTACGGTGCCCGCGTGGAACTGCGCGGAAAAAAACTCGGCGTCCTCGTCTCCTGCCGGCCTGAAGAACCGGGCTTTCGCCACGGCTTGCGTGTCGCCGAAGCGGCCATCCAACGCGGCGTGAACGTTTATCTCTACTGCATCGACGAAGCGGTCAATGGCGTCGGCGATCCTGAATTGCAAAAGCTGAAAGCGAACGGCTTGAACCTCTATGCCTGCGCTTACGGCGCGCACAAACGCAAAATCGCTCTTTCTGAGGATGCGACCTTCGCGGGGTTGACCGTAGTGAACGACATCATTGCGGGGACGGATCGGTTTCTTTCCTTCAACTGACAATTGCGACGTGAAACCTTCCGCTCTCTTCATCGTCACCGGCGACCCGCGCACCAGCGCGAAACCCGCCGAGGCCATTCGCATCGCCGCCGGCGTGGGCACTTGGAAGAAGGCGGACGTTAGCGTCTATCTGCGCAGCCCGGCGGTGCTGGCGTTGAGCGAATACGTGGACGAGTTCATCGACGAAGATAATTTCTCGCGCTACTTCCCGATCGTTGGCGAATTTGGTCGGCCCATTTACGTGCAGCGTGGCGCCAAATTGCTGGGCGAAATCGGCGACTCGCCGCTGAAGTTCGAAGAGATCGATGACGCGCGACTCGCACAACTTGCCGCCGACAGCCAATACGTTCTCCGCTTCTGAATGCGCACCATCCTTCACATTCTCACACGACCGGCGGATGCACTCGCGCAAGAATTGATCACCCATCAGCGCGCACTCGCGGAAACAGAAGTCGATGTTGTCGAATTGTCGGACGGCGCGCCCGATTACGATGGGCTGCTGGACAAAGTTTTTGCCGCCGACTCGATTGAAGTTTGGTGAGCCTCAGTTCCCGTCCAGTTTATCCATGAACCTTGGAGCGGGCCGCCAAGGTCGGTCCATTCGGGATTCCTTTTTGTTCACGCCACGCAACACTTTCTTGGAAAACGCCTGAACCTCGTCTTAAGCTCCGCGCGCGCTGCGTTCAGAAAGCGGCACTTCATGACAAAAGAAAAAATGCGTTTGGGAATTATTGGCGGCGGTCTCATGGGCCGCGAAGCGGCGAGCGCCTTTGGCCGATGGTTCGTGCTCCAGGATTTTCCGGTGGATGTGGAACTCACCGCCGTCTGCGATTTGCAGCCGAAGCTGCTCGATTGGTTTCGCGGCGTGCCGACCGTGAAGTTGATCACGGAAGATCATCGCGAACTGCTCCGCTCGCCGGACGTGGACGTTGTCTATGTCGCCGTCCCGCACAACCTGCACGAGAAGATGTATCTCGACGTGCTGAGCGCCGGGAAAGACCTGCTCGCGGAAAAGCCCTTCGGCATCGACCTGCGCGCGGCACAGGCCATTCGCGATGCCGCGGCGAAGTCAGGACGCTTCGTGCGTTGCAGCTCGGAGTTTCCGTTTATGCCCGGAGCGCAGCGAGTCAT
>Ga0193753_10000303_pt1 | contig 48837 bp, 43 predicted proteins | sample H1c2metaG_FD_144925 | JGI IMG/M metagenome (GOLD analysis project Ga0193753, IMG submission 144925) | Soil microbial communities from a riparian zone of the East river system, Colorado, United States - H1c2 | ecosystem: Environmental > Terrestrial > Soil > Riparian zone | place: USA: East...
GCTCAATCTTGAGTTTATAATAGTAGAACAGGGAAAGGATGAACAGGTTAAGCATGATAACCGACATCCACGATGGAACCTCAAGGGCAATATTGTTGGCCAGACTTACCTGGACAGAAAGGTCCATAAACACCAGTGCCAACCAGGTGATAACGCCCGCCGTAAAGAGTAGTCTTGTTATTGCTTTGGTACGCACAAATGCCAGTTGACCTAAAAAAAAGCCAATTCGTGAAATTGGCCTACAATTATAGGAATAAACTAAGAAACATTTTTCTGTGCCGAACTCGAAATGACAATGCGTTAGTCAACAATAATTTTCTGTCTTAACTGTAGCGTTTGACCTGCTTTAATAATATACAGCCCGTTCTTCAACGGACTACCAAATTCAAAATCATGTTTCAGCGATCCAGGAGTGCTAACCTCAAAAACATTCTCATATACTTTTTGACCCTGAACATTATAGATCTGAACAGGAACAGTTGTCTGGTCCTTTAAACCCGTTACTTCGATAGTCAAAGTATGTCCTTGGGAAGGATTAGGATAAACTTTTAACGTTGGAAAGCGTGGACCTTCGTAATCGATTACCCGTAAATCAGAATATGTAAACTTGCCATCAAAATCAGTTTGTTTGAGGCGATAATATGAGCGTCCATATGGCGGATTTTCATCGGTAGACCCATAATAATTTTTTTCTGCAGTTGTACCTTTGCCTTCGATGGGGTTCCCTATCGCTTCGAATTCCTCAATATTAGAGGCCCTCTCGATGGTGAAGAAGTTATTGTTTCGTTCTGAGGCTGTAGACCACTTCAGTTCGACATTGTCGTTATTTAATTTCGCGGAAAAACTGATGAGTTCAATGGGGAGGGGTTTGGTAACGTCTGTATTTCCAAGGGTGAACTTGTCATCGTCCTGAAAGTTTATGCCTGAAAAAACTACTGTATTATCCACAAATGTACCCGCTATCGGAGTGACATCATTATCTGCAAAACCGTTATTATTCCGGTCGATCAGAAGCCTTAAGTTTGAACCCAGCGGAGTTCCAGAAAGGGTGCTGATATCAAAAGAAACAGATACTGTGCCGACGTCTCCACTTAATTCACTCACCCTCCAGGTCATTGACAGTCTTTCCTGGATCGGGGCACCCACTAAAAGAGTTGTGCTGGTAGCAAGCGTTGTGTTATCGTGTCCCCATATTAAAAATTCACCGTTCGCTAAATTGTTAGGGTTCCACATTCTAACGATCCCTGTGCCCCTGGCATCACGGTGGTTCGAACCATCAGCAGCTTGACCGATGCCAGCAACTTCATAATCAAAATCGCCATTGCCCGGATTATCCATGGTATAAAAATCATTTGCTGAAAGCGTGACAGCATACTTAGCAGCTAGATAATCGCTGATGATTATTCTTTGAGCCGCATTAACCACGCGGTTATACATCATTATTTCAGCGATACTGCCAGTGAACAAAAATCCTTCCGAACTATTGGCTGGTCCGGTATCTCTCCTCGCTCCGATCAATACTTCCGTTGAAGCATCCGCGCCAGCGACAATCGCAATACCTGAAAAGTTTGCGGCTTCATTGGAGAATGAGCTTTTAGTCGCTGTAGTGTTCGTATGAGAACTGACAACCCATGCATTTGTATTAATCGTTACTGTTCCGGCATCTAAGGCATTACCAATATAGGATGAGAAAGCTGAATTAGCTCCACTGATGTCATCGATCTGATATTGGTAATTTCGGGTAGTATTCCATGCCTTTGAGAAAAGGGTTCCCTGATTCGGCGTTGTGCTAACACCATTCGCGGGTGACCGGTAAGCGATAAGAAATGACCAGCTATCTGTTTGAGGGATAAAATTGAGGGCAGCCGGAGCGCCCAGGCTCAAATTATCGGTTGTACCATCAAAAGTTAAGGATGGAAATCCGTTCGCAGAATTGGTAGCAAAAGTCGGGCGCTCTCCCGCTAGCGCGTTCGTAGCGGTTAGCGCATTGCCTGAAACATCGCTCCAACTGGCAACTGCTGCGCCATTGGCAAGGGCCAGGTCATTTGCCCGGAGCCACAATTTATTGTTAGTACTGTTGCCAACACCGCCTGGTCCAGTGTTACCGAGCAGAAGTGAGGCTGTTCCTGCAACCGGAAAACCGGCACACCCTACTCCCGAGCAATTCACCGTAAAGGTAGAACAGATCTGATTGGCATGAGTTGCTGCGGTGGCCGGGTTTGCGTAAACAATGGTGCTGGATGCTCCACCAGTTAACGTTATTGAGCCTGTGCCGCACAGCGTAGCATCTAAAAAGCTGATGACAAGATCACCTGCACTAGTAGAAACATTGTTAATGGTAGTAGTACTAAAGCCGGCAAGAATAATGTCATTTCCGGCAGTTAAAGTAGCCCCCGCGTCGGCTTCAAGATTACCAAGGTTCACGAGCCTTGATACCAGACTTAAAATGCCAGTAGCTGTAATGTGTGTATAATTCTCAATCATCAGATTTACACCGGTGGTGACGCTAAGGGTTCCATCAATCAATAGATCCCCTGTCTGGTAGAACATCGCTGTGGCGGAAGAAGTAAACGGACCTACATTGGTCCTTAGTAGACCATCTGGAGAAATGCCGCAGCTTTTATTATCATCTGTAGCGTCAACCGTAACCGTATGGCCTGCTCTGATTACAACATTATCAAACCTTTGGGGCCATACCCCTACTGCCAAAGGACCACCCGTGCCATCAGCAATAGTTGTCCATGAATTAGCATCATTCCAGTTCCCGCCTAACGTTGCGTTCCTGGAGTAGTAGGTAGTTGCAGTGCCGGAGGGCGTCCCACTACAAACGGCTACATTCACTATACCATTCGAAGTATTGAGGAAGTAAGTATCATTTTTATTTGTTGCTGCAGAAGCAGTGCTTCCATGTGAACCTGAAACCTGACCGGCTGCTCCAAGCGTAAGTGTGTTGGCCGTATGTGTTAAGCCTGCACCTAAATTGGCTACCGCTGTTCCGCTGATAGTAAGGTTTCCTGAAATGGCTGTTGCCCCAGAAAATGTTTTGTTTCCTGAGCCTGAAAGTATGAGGTTATTGTATGTAACGGCTGCCAGCGTCTGTATGCCTGCTGCATTCCATTCCAGCGTGCCTGTGCCTGCGGTAAAAGTGCCCGTTGCGCTAGCTACGCTGCCTCCTATCCTTAATGTACTTGACCCTCCATTGAGGGTACCATTATTCCTGTTCCACGCTCCTGTAAAGATATGGGTTAATCCAGCGCCAAGATTCAACGTTCCGCCTAGCCCGTTAATAGTTAATGCTCCGCCATTCACATTACCTGTGAATGTTGCTGTACCGGCAGTCTTCGTCATAGAAACAGCACCCGTTGTGGTAAAGCCGTCGATGCTTTGTGGCGTAAATGTTCCGGTAATGATAATCGGAGAACTACCTGCCGTTAAAGTTCCATCATTAATAAAATCCCCGTGAAATGTCAGACCGAAATTGTTAGTACTTAGCGTTGCTCCTGTATTAATGTTTAGCGGAACATTGGTATTGGTACCCAACTGCTTAAGAGCGTTTAATGTAATGATCCCTGTATTTTTGATAATGACTCCTCCGGTTCCTGCAAATGTTGCTGGCCATTCATTAAGGCTTACCGTTCTGCCTGTGGCCGTATTATATTGCAAGGTTGTAGCACCTCCATAGGTAATAACTGCAGATGCTGTGGCTGTTCCTTCCATGGAAAGAATGCCATTAACGGTTACACCTGCCGTCGTCTTTATACCGCTTCCTGAAAGTATTAGGTTCTGGTATGTTGTTGGCACAGCAGTCTGAGCAGCGGCACTATATTCAACTGTTGAGCCGGTACCATTGAAAGTAAATGTTGATAAACCGGCGTTTCCCGATGTGGATGTTGCCGTAGCATTTGCCAATTTAAGAAAGCCTGTTTGTGCGCCCGTTGCCAACGTAACATTAGTAGTGGATGCCGCATTAGCTGCGGTAACACAAGCCAATGTTCCATTTACAGTCACAGTTCCGGATTGTAATTGAAAGGTTGGGTTGCTGTTAACAACGCCATTTCTTAGTGAAGTGACTGTAAGATTACCGGTTACATTAAGAGTGGTAATGGTAGAAGTTACTGTTACAGTGTTTGATGAAGTTGGATTGGTGGGCCCGCCAATTTGAACAGCATTTGCATTGAGAGTCCCAATTCCTGTTACCGTTCCAGTTCTGTTTGCTGCTGCTAAGTTGGGAAATGTTAAGGTAGTAGTAACAGTTAAAATGAATGTTGCGCTAACTGAAATTGTTGAACCATTTCCGACTGTGAGGGAGTTGCAGGTTCGGTTACCATTCGCCGTTAAAGTAAACCCAGTCCCAATTACAATATCATCTGTTGCTAACGGAATAGTTCCCCCTGGCCAGGGTGCATTTGGAACAATTGAACTCCAGTTACCTGATCCTGTAGTGGTAACTATCGCAGCATTTGATACACCCGCTGCAAACAGGAGTATCAAAAAAGAGAGTGCGGAAACTTTTTGCCATTGGCGAAAGCGCAGAACATCTAAAATAAAAGCAGGAAGTAATGTTCTTTTCATTCAGTACTTGTTATAAATCCCCATGACACATCGAAAACCTAATCCCCGATCCAGGCAAATGGGCTGGAAATATTGCTAAATCAAGGTCTGTCATTGTAACTAAAATGCTAGAAGTGCCGCCTGTCACACTTGTTATTGCGGTGATAAATTGCGCGTTGTATTTTCGAGCGACGGTCGCAGTGAGGTCCGGTGTGGTTGAAGTCGTACAGGTATTAGTACCGAGCGTATAGCGCTGCCAGATAGCCAGCGTACCCCAATTACCATAGGCCAGGGAACGGTATTCGCCGTTTTCCTGAGCATTAACACGAGTATGAATAAGCGCGAAAAAAGTAACCAAAAAGGCTCCCACGCGCAATAGTTTCAAAGACATCTAGGTAGGTATTGTTGGGCTCCAGTCTAAATATAAAAAAAAAACAGAAGAACTTAAGTTTTATCGGCTGTAATTGGGCGCTTCCCTCGTTATTGTGACATCGTGGGGATGACTTTCGTTAACTCCCGCCGCCGTTATCTTCACAAACTTCGCCTGCTTCAACTTTTCAATGTCCTTCGCACCGCAATATCCCATTCCCGCTTTTAATCCGCCCGTGAGCTGATACAATACTTCGGACACCAACCCCTTGAATGGCACCCTTCCAGAAATGCCTTCCGGAACCAGCTTTTTAACGTCGTCCTCGGCGTCCTGAAAATACCTGTCCTTTGATCCATCTTCCATCGCCTCCAATGACCCCATCCCGCGATAAGACTTGAACTTTCTGCCTTCATAGATGATCACTTCACCCGGCGCCTCCTCAGTCCCTGCAAGCAAAGAACCGATCATAACGCTATCCGCGCCAGCCGCTATTGCCTTCACGATATCGCCCGAAAAACGGATCCCGCCGTCAGCTATGACGCACACGCCGGATCCCTTCAAAGCCTTTGCAGCTTCATACACTGCCGAAAGCTGGGGTAACCCCACGCCAGCCACGATTCGGGTCGTGCAAATGCTACCTGGGCCGACACCAACTTTTACAGCGTCGGCGCCCACAGAGGCCAGCGCCTTGGCCGCCTCACCCGTGGCGATATTTCCAACGATAAGCTCAAGTTCAGGATATTTCTTTTTTACTCTTTTGGCGGCATCCATGACACCCTTGGAGTGACCGTGGGCTGTGTCAATACTGATAACATCTGCTCCCGCTGCCTTAAGCGAATCAATGCGTTCCAGAATATCGGGCGTCACGCCAACCGCTGCGCCGACGCGCAAACGTCCAAATGAATCCTGGCAGGCCGTTGGTTTGTTCTTTTTCTTTTGAATATCCTTGAAAGTGATCAGACCGATGAGCTTACCCTTTTTGTTCACGATAGGAAGCTTCTCGATCTTATATTTCTTCAAGGTGCCCTCCGCTTGATCCAGCGTAATTCCTTCCGCCGCAGTGATGAGATTATCCTTCGTCATGATCGACGACACTGGAACATTCATATCTTTTTGAAAGCGCAAGTCGCGATTTGTAATGATCCCGACGAGGTTGGCGTTATCGTCAACGATCGGTATTCCACCGATCTTGAACTCGCGCATAATGTTTTCAGCTTCCTGAACTGTGGCATTGACATTCAGCGTGATAGGATCAAGGATGAGACCGCTTTGTGACCTTTTCACTTTGCGGACCTGCTCCGCCTGAAGTTCCACCTTCATGTTCTTGTGAATGAATCCCAGTCCGCCTTCCATGGCAACGCTGATGGCAAGCTCTGCTTCCGTTACGGTATCCATGGCCGCTGAAACAAGCGGAATATTTAGCTTTATATTGGCTGTCAGTTTACTGGATGTGTCCGTTTCGCGGGGGAGAACGTCAGAGTAAGCAGGAACGAGAAGCACATCGTCATAGGTCAGCGCTTCAAAAAGAAATTTGGAAGTATCGAGTGGCATGGCAAATAATTTACGATCTATTACTTGCCGGGTAAAGATATACTTTAATTAAGGAAATCACCAAAATGTATCTTGTGTTCGTCTCATTTCTTTTCAATAGGCTTAACGAAACAAATTTTATATTGAAATTCCGTCCGTCACATTATTTTTGACCCACCAACCCTCATATCAATCAAATAACTCATGACGCTTCATAAAATTTTTTTCGTCACCGCCTCATTGTTAATGTCCACTGCCGTGCTCGCCCAGGTTCAAACCGGTAAAGCATCCTTTTATGCCGACAAATTTGAAGGGATACCTACGGCTAGTGGAGAAAAGTATAGACACAATAAGCTGACCGGCGCGCATAAGACGCTGCCCTTTGGCACCAAGGTAAAGGTGACTAACCTGTCGAATGACAAGAATGTAGAGGTAACGATAAATGATCGAGGACCCTATGTTGAAGGCAGGATCATTGATCTCTCGCGTTCTGCCGCAGAAGAGTTGGGGTTCGCGAACTATGGCCTGGCGGATGTGAAACTCGAAATAATCGATCCCGGTAACGGTAAAGTGAGCGACATGGGCAGATCGATTGACCAGGTGACTGTTGATGAAAAAGAGTTCTATGAATTTGAGATCACGCGGCTTAAACCCAAAGGTTACGGCGTGCAGATCGGAACCTATCAGGAACTTGTTAACCTGATGCGCCTCGCTGATAATCTTAAGAACTCGTACAAGAAAGAAGTTACTGTTCAAGTAAAAGTCGTCAACGGCGTCAAATACTATGGTCTCATCCTGGGGCAATTCTCCTCGCGGATCAAAGCAGAACAGTTCAGGGAGGAAGTCAGGCAGAAATTTCCCGACGTGTTTATCGTTGAATACAACATACTCTAACTATTTTGCCCCTGGAAATCGTTGGCTATATCGCCTCTATCTGTATTGGATTAATACTGGGACTACTCGGTGGAGGTGGCTCGATTCTATCCATCCCTATATTGGTCTACTTGTTTCACATGGACGTGGTGCTGGCGTCGGCCTATTCTTTGTTCATCGTGGGCGCCACCAGTACGGTTGGTGCGATACCTAAGTTCAAAGATAACCACGTCAATGTCCGAACTGCCCTTTTATTCGGAATCCCAATGCACGCCACCACGTTTGTTACGCGAAGATGGATTGTCCACATGATACCGGACGTCATTTGGCAATACGATCATTTCCTATTATCAAAACGGGTTCTGCTTCTTGGATTGTTCGCCATCTTAATGATCCTCACATCCGTGTCGATGATACGCGGACGGCAGGAAATAGCATCAGACGAAGATCGCATCAGAACAATCTGGTTGATCATTCAGGGAATACTGATCGGTCTCCTTACGGGATTAGTTGGTGCAGGTGGCGGATTTTTAATAATTCCCGCGCTTGTTTTGTTAACCGGTCTCAACTTCAAAACTGCCGTTGGAACTTCACTCACGATTATTGCAATAAATTCCTTTGCCGGATTTGCTGGCGACCTGGTCAACTTCAATATGGACTGGAAGATGCTTGGTGGAATTACTTCTCTCGCTATAATTGGCATACTCATCGGCAATCAACTCTCACACAAAGTTGAGTCGAGAAAATTAAGGATTGCTTTCGGATTTTTCGTACTGGCTATGGGCTGCTTTATTCTCGTCAACGAATTGGTGATCCACCAACGCTGAGTTGGAGACATTAAAAATCAAACACCAATCGCCTCGGCTACTTCCCGTGCAGCTCGCTCAGCTGAAAGCAGCGCTCCATTGATCGTGCCGAATTCGCCATTGCTGTCTGTAGCTTCACCAGCAAAAAATAATTTGTCATTCAATGGTGCACCCAGGTCTATTCGGTGTTGATTTGTTCCACCTGGTTTAGAATAAGACGCGCCACCCAGTATGTATGGCTCGGTGGACCAATCCTGTATGACAGCTATTGCGCTGTCATGGACATCCGTTCGGATATGGGTTGAAGCTTTGCCCGAAAAGATGGCATCAAGCTCCGCGATCAAAACTCCGATCACATTCTTGCCCAAAAGGGATAATTCAGATGCCTTTGCACCTGAAATTGTGGCACTTAATGTCTTGCTTAACTCACTTCTCCCAACACCGCTGTTGAAATATTCCGGAGCCTGACCAGCGCCGTACAAAAAACCGGAATTATCGCCCCAGAAATTTGCTTTGAAATCGAGCAACACCCGAAGGCAAGCTTCCATTTCCATGGAATTTAATGCAGCAACTTTTTCTGCCGGTAGCCCAGGGGTGAAATTGATCATACCCTTTTTCAAAATCGATACTGGAACAGTGACGATCACTTTTTCAACTTCGAGTGAGAATGGTTCAGCATTCGTTGGATTCTCGCCGCTTACCACTACCGTTGCACCACTGTAATCAATTTGCTTAACTGCCGCGTTCATCTGCACGTCAACGATGACCTTGCTAAAACGAGACAACAATGCATCCTGCATGGGATTGTCCGTCAGCATCAACATTTCTTTGTTTCGTGTCCATAAGCCGGCAGCTTCTGAAATACCCTTCATGCCCATCCGATCATTGGAAGTTAAGCTGGCATTCCCGATCCACGCATTAAGAATAGCGTGCATGTTGGCATTGATGCCAGCCGACAATACAGCGTCCTGAACCGATCCAGTTCCCGATTGAGAAGCAAGGGTGTCCAGGAAGTTTTTGGCCTCAATAAAGTCCGGATTAGTCGCGAGGCTTGCGCCATCTACGTAGGCACCCGATACGACGTAATTATCTGCGGCGCTGTTTGTCACATTCACCGTGCTGAGTTTGAGCTCTTGAATAAACTTGCCCCATGCGGAATCGCTACCCTTGACCAGTCCTGCGCCAAGTTCATTGGGAAAATCGCTACCCATTTCGCTCAGTGAGTTGAACAATAGGGAAGGTGTCGGCTTGTCCGTGGTTTTTAATGTCCGCACGCGACCTCCAACCCTGTCTGAGGCTTCCAGGACAACAACCTTCAAGCCTTTAGCCTTAAGGATGTCGGCGATGTAAAGACCTGCTGCCCCTGCCCCTACAATCGCAATCCTGCCATCGTAGGTCGTTTTTGGCGGTGGATTATCCTCGCTGCATGCCCCCAGCCATCCTGGTAATAGCATTCCAGCTGTAATGCCGAGCCCCAATTCCTTTAAAACATTTCTGCGATTCACAATTCCACGTTTGTTGGAATGTCAATATTCGCTCGAATTTTAGAGAAATATAACCGATTTTCGGCCTGTGAATTCAAATGACCTACCAACGGTTAGAAAAGTCGCGGTGATTGGTCCGGAGTGTACGGGGAAGTCAGCAATATCCGAGTATTTGGCTGGTTACTTCCATACCGGATGGGTGCCCGAGTACGCAAGGGGTTACATCAATAACCTGGTCCGCCCGTATGTGGAAAGTGACCTGCTAACGATTGCTCACGGGCAAATGCGCATTGAAGACGAATGGGTACGGGACAGTAGCAAGCTGGTCATTTGTGATACGAACCTTTATGTCATCAAAGTCTGGAGCGAATTCAAATTCGGTCGCTGCGACCAGGATATCCTCAAAAACATTGCGTCACGTCACTACGATCTCTACCTGCTTACCTACGTCGACATACCGTGGGAACAAGATCCATCACGCGAACATCCTAATAAACGAGAAGAATTGTATCAGATTTATCTCAATGAAATGAATCATCAATCTGTACCCTATGTTGAAATAAAAGGCGAACGGGAACATCGACAAAAAACCGCCGTTGATGCCATTGAAAAACTCTTGAGATGAAGATTCCCACAGGCCCTTACGCGGCCTTTAAACTTCCTGACTTCCGATTATTTGTTTCTGCCCGCTTCTGCATCACGTTAGCGATACAGGTACAATCCGTGGTCGTCGCCTGGCAGGTCTATGAACTCACACACGATCCTCTGTCACTCGGCCTTATTGGATTGGCTGAAGCAATTCCTTCCATAGGGGTTTCATTGTATGCCGGACATATTGCCGATGTTGTACAACGAAAGAAGATCATCCTCTTTTGTCTCACTACGCTGTTGCTGTGTTCGGCTGCATTGTTATTCTTTACGCTCGACGCCGGAAAGTTTCTGCTCAGCTATGGCGTGGCCTCTATCTATACGGTCATTTTCATCAGTGGCATTGCACGTGGCTTTCTAACTCCTGCCCTATTCGCATATATGCCACAGCTTGTGCCACGCGAACTGTACACAAATGCCATTACATTGAACAGCACGCTTTGGGAAGCGGCTGCCATTGGCGGACCCGCTTTAGGTGGATTTTTGTATGGTTTCTTTGGGGTACGCGCTTCCTATGCTGCGGACGTTTGCCTCATGCTCGCCGGATTATCCCTTGCCATGGGCATAAACAATAAGCCTTTGCCACCCGAAAGCGAGGAACAGGGCATAGTTGAAAAGATCAAGGCAGGACTTCGATTTGTGTTTCATAACCAGATCATTCTTGGGGCGATCTCACTTGATTTGTTTGCAGTCCTGTTCGGTGGGGCAGTGGCTTTGCTGCCAATCTTTGCAAAAGACATTCTTCACGCAGGGCCCGAAGCATTGGGGTTATTGCGTGCCGCCCCTTCGGTTGGTGCAGTGATGATGGCTTTTTATATTACACACAACCCTATCCGGAAAAATACCGGAAGGGTATTGTTGTATGCCGTTGGAGGGTTCGGAATTTGCATGATCTTATTTGCCATCTCTACAAACTTCTGGATATCTCTTTTCCTTCTCATGCTCAGCGGCACCTTTGATTGTGTGAGTGTTATTGTAAGAGGGACTTTGCTTCAGACCCTTACACCTGAAAATATGAAAGGAAGGGTATCCGCCGTAAATCACATTTTTATTGGGTCGTCCAATGAGATCGGTATGTTCGAATCGGGGGTTGCGGCGAAGTTAATGGGCGTTGTTACATCCGTTATTTTCGGCGGATGCATGACCCTTGTGTCCGTAACTACTATCGGCTGGTTGGCAAAATCATTGAGAAAACTTCAACGCGTACACTAACGCTATATATGCAACAAATTTCCATCAATACACCTGCGCTTCTCTTTCCGGCTATTACACTTATGATGCTGGCGTATACAAATAGGTTTCTTGCACTCGCAACCCTTATCCGCAACCTACACGCCAAATACAAGCAAATAAAAGAAGACTGGGAAATCATTACAGCTCAGATCAGAAATCTGAGACGAAGGCTTGTCCTGGTAAAACAAATGCAGGCAATGGGCATCATCAGTTTCTTCCTGTGTGTATTGAGTATGCTTTTCTTTTATCTGCAATATGAAGCATTTGCGTTTGGTGTCTTCGGACTGAGCTTGCTGACGCTGCTTTTTTCCCTGGGACTTTCACTCAACGAAATCATCATCAGCACGCGCGCCCTGGAGATCGAATTGAAAGATATGCTGAATGCAGAGAGTGAATAGTGAATGGTTAAAAGTGAAAAGGCCTTTCATTTTACTTTTCACCTTTCACCATTCACTTTTCACTCCCATTATTCGTATTTTCATTAATCTAAAACCTTTTCCATGACTTCACGCAGATCTTTTTTCCAAAAATCCATTGGCGTCGCCGGTGCGTTGACGCTTGCTCCCCTTATACAAGCAGCGGCCGAAGATGTTTCTGACGCGCTGGTGTCCTTAAACAAACTTCCATTGGCTGAAGGTGTTAATGATGAGGAATTGTGGAGCCGCCTTGCACAGGCATATACTGTTTCACCTACAATCCTCAACCTAAATAATGGTGGCGTCAGCCCACAACCAAAGGTGGTGCAGGACGCAGTTGACCGATACTATCACCTTAGCAATGAAGCACCAACGTATTACATGTGGCAGATACTCGATAAGGGACGCGAACCTTTACGAAGGAAACTCGCTGATCTTGCCGGGACACAAGCGGAAGAAATTGCCATCAACAGAAATACAACCGAAGCACTTGCAACGGTCACCTGGGGTTTGACGCTGCAAAAAGGGGATGAGATCGTCATAACAAAGCAGGATTATCCCAACATGATCCATGCCTGGAAACAAAAAGAAATGCGTGACGGCATCAAGATCAACTGGATTAGTCTTTCGCTGCCAGTAGAAAATGATGAGGAAATGATAAAGGCATTCGTCGGCGCCACGACTTCGCGGACCAAAATATGGCACATCACGCACATGATTAATTGGACCGGTCAGATCTTGCCGGTCAAGAAACTGTGTGAAGAAGCCAAGAAGCGCAATATCATTTCGATAGTCGACGGTTCGCATACTTTTGCACACATGGATTTCAAGATCTCTGACTTCAACCCCGACTACTTCGGAACCAGTCTTCATAAATGGTTGTGCGCTCCCTTTGGAAGCGGTATGCTATACGTTAAAAAAGATCTCATTGGCGGACTTTGGCCTTTGTTCCCAAATGACAAACCACAAAGCGGAGACATCCGAAAGTTTGAAGCACTGGGGACAAGATCATTCGCCACTGAGCAGGCGATTGGTCAGGCTATTGATTTCCATCTCGCCATTGGAAGTAAGCGAAAAGCGGACCGCCTTCACTTCCTGAAAAATTACTGGTGCGAAAAGGTGATGAAAAACCCGCGCGTTAAGCTCAACATCTCGCTGCGTCCGGAATATTCTTGTGCGCTGGGTAACTTCTCCATTGATGGACTCGAACCAGAAGCAGTGGCAAGCAAGCTAATGGGAGAGTATCAAATCCATACCGTCGCGATCAAGTGGGAGAACATCAGCGGCGTAAGAGTTACCCCTCACGTTTACACCACCACAAAAGACCTGGATCGATTTGTTGAAGCCGTCTTAAAGATAGCGGCATCGTAGAAAAAGAGTGAAAAATTAAAGGTGAAAAGTGAAATAAGCCTTAACCCAAAGGTGAACTTACTTTGCGATCTCTGCGTGTGCTCCTCTGCGTCCTCAGCGCTTTTGCATTTCATGGATAGGGTGCTTTTAATCGCGGAGGGCGCTGAGGAAGAAAACCGCAGAGTAAACGCAAGAGCATACTAAGAACCTTCAACCAATTCCTTCAGACATTTAATCCATAACGGATGTTCATTTAGACTTTCCACCAGCTGCACCTTGTTTCCCCCGTTCGCTTTGAATATATCCTGGTATTCTTCTCCGATCTCAATAATAGTCTCCAGGCAGTCCGCAGTGAAGGCCGGAGAAAAGACCAAAATATTTTTCATTCCTTTTCGCGCACAATCCTCCACAACCTTGTCTGAAAATGGTTCCAGCCATTTCTTGTCAAGACGTGATTGAAAGCAGACAGTATACCGATCTGACGAAATGTTCAGCCGCTCGGCCAACAGCCTGGTCGTTGCGTGGCACGTTGCATTATAGCAGAATTTGTTGTCCTCCGTGATCTCGGTTTCGCAATTATGATCAGCACACACCCCGGAATCGTGGACTTTATCCAACTGCCGGCGCGGCAATCCGTGATAGGAGAACAGGACGTGATCGTAGGATTTCAGGTCATACTGTTGTCCCCGGCTGACGAGTGCATCGATAAAACCAGGGTGGTCATAATATTGGCTAATAAATTTCACGTCGGGAATAACCCACCATGATTTCAGTACACGCATTACCTCGTCGTGAGCAGAGCCGGTAGATGCGGATGCGTATTGAGGAAACATCGGCAGCACAATGATGCGGGAATAATTTTGCGTTCGCATGCGTTCCAACACATCGGGGATGGAGGGATTTTTATAGCGCATTGCCAGGTGTACGCCGTATCCCGGTCCGAGCGCAGTTTGGAGCAATGCAGCAAGGTTGTTGCTGTGATACAGAAGAGGAGAGCCATTTGCTGTCCACAACTTCTTATAGATCGCCGCCGACTTAGGTGCCCTGAAAGGCACGATAATAAAATTGACCAGGATCTTACGGCTCAACCAGGGAATATCAATGACCCTTGGATCGTTCAAAAATTGCGAGAGGTAAGACCTTACGTCCTTAACGGACGGACTGTCCGGTGTACCTAAATTGATAAGCAATACTCCAGTCTCGGCATCCATAGTCACCATTCAACCACGAAAGTAAAAAAAGTTATTACCATTAAGGCAGAATTCCGTATAGCGCTCGCTGTACAACGAAGGTCATTGGAGTATCGGCGCTCGCTTAAAAGGCTTAGACTCGTCGAACAACTTCCTGTAAGTCGCGTGCCTCTTGCAGACTTCAGCGCCAACTTGCGCTACCACGTTGATCATTTTGGGATTGAAATCACCAATCCAATTCATCTCATACTCATCATAACGCTTGTACTCATCCTGAAGGACCCTCCTCGACTCCATTACCATGGCGCCATCGACGCCTTTTGCCTGATGTTCCGGGACGACGCCAAAGAGTATGCCAAATGCCTTGCGATTTGTTTTACGCCAGGAGTGCCAAAGGAACTTGGCCTTGCCTATCAGGCCCAGTTTACCATCGACATACTTCAATATCTGATTGATTTCTGGTAGCGACAAAAAGAAGCTTACAGGTTCGTCTTTATAGAATCCGAAATACAATAGGCGCCGGTCCATGATTGGTTTCATTTGCTTTACGATCAGGTTGGCCTGGGCTATCGATAGTTCCGGATTTTCAGACCTGTTCGCCCAGGCTTTATTGTATACTTCCAAGATGTATTGAGGAAGCCTGGAGAGTTCATCCTTCCTCAAATGCCGAAACGCATAATGGGGATCCTTTTTAACCATCTCTGCTTTTTGGGCAAGCTTGGGCGACAATGGTCCCTGCACAGGCCTGTGAAATGTAAATTGATAGAAGTATACCTTGAAACCGTAGGCCTCAAAGAATTCCTGGTAATACGGAAAGTTATAATTGCATTGATAGTTGGGTTCTCGATCAAAACCTTCGATAAGCAGACCCCACCAACGATCGCGACTGCCGAAATTAACCGGACCATCCATAGCGTCCATTCCTTTTGACGCCAGCCACGAACGGCATTGATCAAACAACACGTTGGCAGCCAGTCGATCATTAATACACTCAAAAAATCCCATTCCACCAGTAGGCTGATCGTTACCCTTCAAGGCGGTCTTATGATTGATAAAAGCCGCCACCCTGCCTATGGTTTCGTCCTCATCGTTAAGAAGAATCCATCGAATACACTCACCGTTACGAAAAGCTTTGTTTGTTTTTGGATCGAATACCGTTTCAATATCTTTATCAAGCGGTCTTATCCAATGCGGTTCATTTTGATACAATCGAACGGGAAGGAGGAGAAATTCCCTGGCTTCTGCACCAGACAATACTTCTAGGATCTTCATTCAAGTGCTACATCAACGGAGGATGGAATATTACTCATCACATTATTAATGCGATTTGGCAATAGAATATTAAAGCGCGTACCCTGACCAACACGACTGGACACCGTAATCTGGCCGCCCAGTTTTTCGACGGCATTCTTTACAATGTACAACCCGATGCCAGAACCGTCCGATTGTTCCGTTGCCCGATAGAACATTTCAAATACTTTCGAGAGACTCTCCTCATCGATGCCGATACCATTGTCGGCAAAACTGATTTCTGCCCGCAAGTGGTCAACGTTGATCCTGATGCCGATCTCTGAAGTCACCTGATCAAGCTTCCTGTACTTGATGGCATTTGAAATGAGATTCCGCAGGATCTCAGCTATGCGCCAGGGATCGCTGTAAAAGTCTATGCCCTCTACCTTGATCAACCGACTGATTCCTTTGGCTCCTTCAAGATAGTTCAGGTCATTGAAGGTCTCGTCGACGATATTTTTGAACTCGACTTTGGCATTGCTCACGTCCATCTTCAAATTCTTGGAATGGCTAAGCACATCACCAATGAAGTGATCGAGATGTTCCACCTTAGACCCAATGATATCTATATAGTCCATTGGATTGTCCGTATTGCCGGGCAGTTTTGCAAGATTCACCAAACCAAGGACCGACGACAAGGGCGCGCGAAGATCGTGTGAAACTTTGTACACGAAATTGTCAAGCTCCGCATTTCTGATCTTCAGTTCTTCTTCAACACGCTTGCGATGTGTGATGTCAACGTATACGCCATATATGCCTATTGCCTGGTTGTCGAGCATCACGGCCATCCCATACAAAATAACATTGACGATCTTTCCGTTTCGATGTCGTCTGATCGTTTCAATGCTGATCACCCTGTGACTCGCTATGAGATTGTGAAGGTCAACTCCTTCGTGCGCAAGTTCTTCAGGCACTATAAAGTCATTGATGCTCCGGTCCTTCATGTCTTCCAGGGAGTAGCCGAACATCTCCTCAAATCCTTTGTTGACCTGTGACACCTTTCCCGAATCAGTCAGCAAGACCACGGCCATCGGCACGTTTTGAAACAGCTGCGTTAATAACGTTTCGTTCTTTTTTATTTGCTCCACGAGAGCCTGATATCTGGTCTCGCTTTCTGCGGAGCTTTGTCTTCGGAGGGTTGTATCGAGGATCACTCCACGACGAATAATGACTCCCTCAGCCGTTAACTCATGGTTTGACCTGACCTCAATCCACCTAATGGTCCGTTCCACTATCATTCTTCCCTGCCAATAAAGGTCCGCACCCGTGCGTTCCGCACTTGCTGAGCTTACTCTGAAATCGTCAATATCATCGGGATGAATGATGCGCTCCATCAATACGGGATCCTTCATCACCGCGTCGCGTGAAAGGCCAAGAATTACATCGCAAGACTCGCTCACGTAATCGAACCTTCGCCCACCGTCAGGTTGGATCGAAAATTCATAAATGACGGCCGGCAATTGCCTGAAAAGTTCCTGCATATTAAGTAAACAGCACTTGGGACTCTAGATACTGGGTGTTCTGGGGTGAATGGCTGCCAATCAGATTTGCAAGATAAGTTTTACGCCTAACAAAACAAGAGGAGAGTTATGAGTTATGAGTCATGAGTTCCGCGACGCCGTGGCGGGCGCGCTGGCGTTGATGTCTTCGACATCAACCGGGGCAAGTTAGGGGCGGGTGCTCATCTTTTTCAGCCAGTGTCTGGCTTCTCGAATGGATTCGAAATACTTAACCTTCATGATTTGGGCGTTTTGAGTCATGTCGCGGATCGTCAGCTGGGTAAATTTATTAGCGGGTTGAACGATGGCAAGGTAGCGTATCCCCGCGCGCTCCATTTCAGGCATAACGTGGTTCTTGAAATACGTTACATCCTCCTCGAGTACCATTCCCGCTGTGCGACTGTCGGTTAACATTTGTAGTTGCGGAAGTTGAGAAATGTAGCTTCTCATCAACTCCAGCCTTTTCGTTTGAACAAACTGGTAGTGTTCGCTGGATTTCGGAATACCCCTTAGCGTGACCTTAACGCACGGTACGGTCTCGTCCAGTTCAATAACAGCGTATTCGTCTTCGAAGAACGGCTTGCTCATGATACTTAGGGTCTATAAGGTAAACGGCCTGAATTACACATTATTGACAATATACTGGATTCGCGCAGAGTGTAAATAAATAAGTTACACATCAATTTTGTTGATGGTCAAAGCGTAAACTATTATTTTACGGCAAAAATACGGTTATGGAGGTAGTGGAAATAGGTCAAAAGATCAAAGAAGTTTTTGACAGACGTAACATGAAGCTTACCGAATTCGCTGACGAGCTTGGAACCGTCCGCCAGAACGTTTACCGCATTTTTAAAAAGCGGCATCTCGACACCGGTCTATTATTGAAGATATCGTCGGTGCTTAAACATAACTTTTTCCAATATTATGTCACCCCTGGTCCCGGTTCAGAAAATGGCAACTCAGTTCCGGCTAATAATGATGTGCAGGAGTTCGAGAAACAACTGGAGCTATCCCGGAAAGAAATCGTATACCTTAGAAAGATCATTAAATTGATGGAGGAAAAAGCTGAATTGGTGCAACAGCTTAGTAAGGAGGGAATACTACAAGAACAAGAGTGAAAAGTTAATAGTGAAAAGTGAAAGGGTACCTACGCAAAATACTTATCAACCTGAATAGACTTCATTAGATCGTAACGGGAGCTTTGGATGAATCCGTTGTAGAAAAAGCCAGTTTTTGATTCCTTGAAACCCTTGCGCCTAAGCACCTTTTGCCACTGCGGGAGGCGTGATGCCTGTATGTTCGAGACTAATCTGAAGAATCTGTACATCAGGCCAAGCAACACGGATGACCACCACGAGTTTGTATTCCTGAAATCGGACACAAGCAAAATTGCATTTGGTTTCAATGCGGAGACGATACGATCAAGCACTTGCAATAACTTTTCGTCCGGGAATAGGTCAAAGTAAAAATTTGCGATGACTGCGTCGAAGACCGGCTTTCGTGGAAGCAGTTCCTCAGTTCCATGAACGTATTCCACTCGGTTACCTGATACATCGTTACAGGTTCTTGTTGCGTGATCAATCATTTGAGCAGACGCATCAACGTAATGGATCTTTCCATTGGCATTCACCTTGAGAACCTCTTTAAGCAACCATCCCGTCCCTCCGCCAATGATGAGCAGTTGTTCTGCATTTTCAATTTCTTCAAGCAGGTGGGTCTGACTATTCCTTATTGATTTGCCATACACAATCCTGGCAAGAACATCATACATAGGTGCAATCCGGTCGAACGAATTAACGGAGGCACTCATAGCAGGTAAAGTATTGGAAATAAAAAAACCGCATCACCCAGCAGCCGGTATGTAGTCCCATCACTTGTAGCGCGTCGCAGCATGAGGATCAATATCAATATCATTCCCATCATCCCAACGATGACAGACGCTTTGGATAATTCACCTACATTGAGCTGAACGATCATTAACAACAGCTGGAGCGCGGCGATGATCCAAACTATGGTGCGTGTTACATTTTCGCCGATAATTGAAACGATCGATCTAAGACCATCGCGCTCATCGGTAGCTCTGTCAAGCCAGGAGAACAATAGCAAATTCATCAACGCCACGAGGAAGAATTGCGCAATGAGCAAATATTGTGTTGTGCTTATTGGCGTCGCGATTCTGGCCACCGCTGGGAGCAGTACCCCAGCCGTATAAAACAGGGCGATGGAGAATTCCTTGAACAGCGGAATCCATTTTTGAAATACCATGAAGGTGCATATGACAATGGCGAGGAATATTCCCATTCGCAACACGGCGGGACGCATGAAAAATAACAGGATGAAATTAATTGACAAAGCTATCAGCATGCATACGCTTAAGCGCTGTGAATAAAGCTGGTGAAAGCGATGTCGCGGCGTCGATGCTTCGTGGGTAATCTTTCTCGCGTCGGCGAGGTGATCTGCGGTATAGATGAGCCACACGGAAAGCCCCAGTGCCAATAAGTCTCCAACACTAAGCTTAACCGCCAGGATGCGCGAAAAGAACAAAGCGCACACAACAGCACCCACAGCCACATCGAGGCTTAAGATATTGATGGTCCTGTAGAGTCGAAATACGCTAGACATAAAAAAAGTCTTCCGTTTCGCAGAAGACTTCAAATGTATACGTTTTTGAATTATGCTGACTTCAGCGCTTCAGCGCCGCCAACAATTTCGAGTATCTCTTTCGTAATGGCGGCCTGGCGCGAGCGATTGTAGCTCAGGCGTAGTTCCTTTAAAAGTTCTCCTGCATTTTCTGTAGCCTTATCCATGGCGGTCATCCTGGCACCATTCTCGGCTGCGTTTGAATCCAACAACGCCTTATACAATTGAATTTTCAGACCAGTGGGTAATACCTCTGAAATTATCTCTTCATAGCTGGGCTGGAAGATGTAGTCAACCGGATTGGTTTTTGCCGTTGTCCGTGCCGTTGGCAATACAACAGGAAGCAGTTGCTCGGTACGCAGTACCTGAGTCGCAACATTTTTGAACTCATTGTAGACAAGTTCCACCTTGTCGAATTTTCCCTCCTTAAAAGCCTTCATGACCGCGTCACCAACCTCTGCCGCCTTATCAAAATTGAGACTTCCAATAATGTCAGAATAACTGTCTATGATCTGGAAATTGCGCTTTCTGAAATACTCAGTAGCTTTTTTTCCGATGGGGAGAATGACGATATTGCCTTTTTTGTATTGATCTTCATACCGCTCTAAAACCAATCTCATCACACCTTTGAAGATGTTGCTGTTAAAAGATCCACAAAGTCCCCTGTCAGAACTTATGGCAACGATCAAAATTCTTTTTTCCTCACGAACCTTGCTGAACCAATTATCGACGTCTCCAGTGGTTTGACCTTCCGAGAGGTTCTGTATGATGGCGTCCAGTTTCACGGCGTAGGGGCGCATTTGTGTGACGCGTTCCTGCGAGCGGCGCAGCTTGGCCGCGGCAACCATCTTCATGGCTTTAGTGATCTGTTGCGTGCTTACAACGGAGGCTATACGGTTCTTTACTTCTTTTAAATTCGGCATATCCGTTCGGAATGTCTATATATTTCAGGCGGCAAATTTGGTCGAAATATCGAGGGCGACTTTCTTTAACGTCTCGACATCTGCGTCATCGAACTTTCCAGCCCTGAGATTGTCCAACACATTGCGATGGCTCAACCGCATGAGCTCGAGGAACTCCTTTTCGAATTGTTTTACTTTCGTGACTGGCACCTTATCCATGAATCCACGGGTCGATGCCGTTATGATGGCAACCTGTTCTTCTACGGGAACCGGAGCATATTGATCCTGCTTAAGGATCTCCATGTTCCTTCTTCCACGTTCGATGGTAAGCTTTGTTGCCGCATCGAGGTCAGAACCAAACTTGGAAAATGCCTCGAGTTCGCGGAACTGAGCCTGATCCAGCTTTAGCGTACCAGCTACCTTTTTCATGGATTTGATCTGTGCGGATCCTCCAACGCGCGAAACGGAGATACCGACGTTGATCGCAGGGCGTATTCCCGAGTTGAATAAGTTGGTTTCAAGAAATATCTGTCCATCCGTAATGGAGATCACATTGGTTGGAATATACGCGGATACGTCTCCAGCTTGTGTTTCAATGATGGGTAATGCCGTCAACGAACCACCACCTTTTACAAGGTGCTTTATGGACGGGGGAAGATCATTCATATTGCGCGCGATCGCGTCGTTGTTGATGATCTTTGCAGCGCGTTCCAGCAAACGTGAGTGAAGATAAAATACATCTCCGGGGTAAGCTTCTCTTCCAGGAGGTCTTCTCAATAACAATGAAACTTCGCGATAGGCGACAGCCTGCTTGGAAAGGTCATCGTAGATAACCAGCGCAGGACGGCCCGTGTCCCGGAAGTACTCTCCAATAGCCGCCCCGGTAAATGGCGCGAAGAACTGCATTGGCGCAGGATCAGATGCTGAGGCAGAGACGATGACTGTATAGGGCATTGCGCCAGCCTTGTCCAGTGCTGCACACACGTTCGCAACCGTCGACGCTTTTTGTCCGATGGCCACATAAATACAATATACAGGCTGACCCTTGTCGTAGAACTCTCGTTGGTTGACAATGGTATCCAGGGCCACGGCCGTCTTACCCGTCTGGCGGTCCCCAATAATAAGTTCACGTTGTCCGCGGCCAATGGGGATCATTGAATCGATGGCCTTGATGCCCGTTTGCAGCGGTTCATTCACAGGCTGGCGAAAAATTACACCGGGAGCCTTACGCTCCAGTGGCATATCGTATAGCTGGCCACTGAGTGGGCCTCTGCCATCAATGGGCTTACCCAACGTATCAACTACACGCCCAAGCATGCCATCGCCCACATTCACAGAAGCGATTTTTCCAGTGCGTTTAACTGTATCACCTTCTTTGATACCTTTAGATTCTCCCAATAGTACAGCGCCCACGTTGTCCTCTTCCAGGTTCAGCACGAGTGCTTTCAATCCGGATTCAAACTCGATCAACTCACCTGCCTGAGCCTGTGTGAGTCCGTAGATACGCGCCACCCCATCGCCAACCGTAAGCACTGTGCCCACCTCTTCGAGTTGCGCCTCCGTGCGTGATTGAGAAAGCTGTTCGCGTAATATTGCTGATACTTCTTCTGGTCTGATCTCTGCCATGATTTCTTAAGAGATTAAAATTCTTTTATATAAGGATTGTGACTTAATTTCACTTTGAGGGCTTTGAGCCTGTTCTTCATGGATGCGTCTATCTGACGATCGCCTACCTGCAGGATAAAACCTCCGATCATTTCTTTGTCAATGCGTTCGGTCAGCTCCACCTTATCTTTTTCACTGATCTTTTTTACTATGCCTTCGAATTCTCCCCGCAGGGCAGCGTCCAACGGAACGGCCGTTACAATGCTGGCCTTGCCAATTCCATTATAAATATTGTAGGCTGTGTGAAATTCGCTTGCAATGGCTGGCAGCAGTGGCTCACGGTTCTTTCTGGTAAGAATGTCCAAAATAGAAAGGGTTAGTGGATGCACCTTGCCGGTAAATATCTTTTCAAGAATGTCGCGCTTTTTATCGTGCTTGATGATAGGATTGCGAAGCATCACTTCAAAAGCCCTGTTCTCATGACAGATCTTTGAAAACAAGAGCATATCCTGGTGAACCGCTTCAAGGGCATTCCTTTCAACTGCCAGTGTTAGCAGCGACTTGACATAGCGCGACGCAGCACGGTTATCGCTCATGGTTAGTTAACTTTTATGTCCTTTACGTACCGGTCGACCAGGTCCTTCTGGGCTTTGTCCGTTGAAAGGTTTTCTCTCAATAATTTCTCGGCGATCTCCAGGGAAAATGTTGCTACCTGCACTTTAATTTCTCTCAGCGCAGCCTGCTTCTCAATACCAATGGCCGCACGCGCCTCTTCAATGATCTTATCAGCCGATTTCTTGGCCACACCTTCTGCCTCTTCCTTCATGCGAATGGATGCCGCGCGAGCCTCACGGAGCATTTTATCTCGTTCTTCGCGGGCAAGCATGAGCAGATGCTCATTGTCGGATTTCAACTTTGAAATTTCCTGGCGTGCTTTTTCTGCCGTATCAAGCGCGTCCTGAATAGACTTTTCTCTTTCATTTAAAGACCCAAGAATTGGTTTCCATGCCACTTTAGCAAGCAGGAAAATGAGTATGAGGAAGACAAATGTCTGCCAGATGATGAGTCCTGTACCGGGGGTAAGAAGTTCCATATATCAGTTTGTGAAAATGATTCAACATAAAAGAACCTGCCCGGCCCATCGCCAAAGGCAAGTTCTTTAAATCCTTAGGACTTGAACGAGATCAGCAAGCAAATAACCAACGCAAAGAGCGCGGCTACTTCAATGAGTGCTGCGATGATCAGCATCGCACCCTGAATCTTGCCGGAAGCTTCAGGTTGACGTGCCATACCTTCCATCGCAGAGCCACCGATGCGACCGATACCGATACCGGCGCCAATTGCTGCCAGACCTGCACCGATTCCAGCGCCCATGATCGCAAAGCTGATGTCCAATAATACTGCTAATAACATATATAAATATTTAGGTGAAACAAAACCATCCGACAAGTCGGATGGATATCTTTAATTCATTTAGTGATGATCGTGTTCCGCGGTAGCCATACCGATATACAGCGACGAGAATAGCGTAAACACATACGCCTGAATACCTGCGACCAACAATTCTATTAGTGTAATGAATACCACGATCAGGCTGGATACAAAACCAACTGTAACGCTTTGTATAATAAATGCAAGGCTAAGGAGACTTAGCAATACAATATGACCGGCTGTGATCGCTACAAACAATCGCACTGTTAGCGAAAGTGGTTTGGTAAAGATACCGATGATCTCAACTGGAAGAATTACGATCCGCAGCGGCAGGGGCACGCCCGGAGTCCAAAAGATATGAGACCAGTACGCCTTATTCGCTTTTACATTTGTAATGATGAAGGTGAAAACGGCCAGGGTTAACGTTACCGCAATATTACCGGTGAGGTTTCCAGCTCCAGGAAGCAACCCTAACAAGTTCCCAAACAGGATGAAGAAAAATAAGGTTAGCATGTAGGGTAAATACCTCTCGTAGCGATGCCCAATATTCGGTTTGACAATCTCATCGCGGACAAAAACGATCACTGGCTCCATGAAGGACTGTAACCCTCGAGGCGCTTTTCCATCATTTTTCCTGTACGATTTAGCCACTGCCATGAAAAGCAGCACCAGCAAGGTTGAATTGATCAGCAACATCGCCACATTTTTGGTAATGGACAGATCTAAAACAGATTCTCCGTTTAGCAGGATTTGTTCCTTTTCATCCAGCGTATAACCCTTATACGTGACGCGGCTGTGATGCTCGTCATAAAACTTGCCCGAAGAAAATACTTCCAGACCCCGCTCGGCAGAATAGACGATAACCGGCAATGGGATTACTCCGCTATGGTCCCACAAATGCCACCCGTGCTCGTCACGCACGTGATGAAGGATCATAGGACTCGGATTAAAGACACTTTCAGCCCCTGCTTTTTCCGCAGTTTGATGCTCCTCCTGGGCCACCGCAACAGCCAGCGAAAAAATCAAAAAAAACAGCACGAGGAAGGGGAAAAAACGATTTGCAGGGCTCAAAAATATGCTCATTCAGGGCTAATTTCAAGGTTTTTCAATACGACCGCAAAGGTATTAAAGAAAGCGCCAGAAAAAAATGTTTTAAAAAAATTTTGCCCTGTTTATTGATTGCGCTATTGGGAAATTTTGCGGTATAGAAAGACGATTTCCAGCGCTGTAAAAACAACATATAAAATCAGGAAAAAGACGACATTTTTTGCAGCGCCCAAGCGGTCTTCCGTTATCATAATGCCGGCGTATGTGCCGTAGGCCAGAAGCTTGACAGCCATCGAAAGCAAGTAAAGCTGCACAAAGAAATCAGGCCGTGCTGCCCTAAAGAGGTAGGCAAATATCACAAAGGTTGTAAATGAGAGAAAAATGTTCGTCTGATAGAAAAAGGAAGGAACGCCATGGATCCACTGCAGATGCTCGGCAAGGATGGTAAGAACCGCAATAAAAAATGATGTGCCCGCGAGGAACGCTGTAAAGCGGATCAAGGATTATCTCGATTAACAGACCGATATATCTGATACATCATCCCACCGAACGCCATGAAACCGAACAGCAGCATGAAAGCGGGAAATGTTTGCTCAAGATAGTTGTCCAATAAGTATCCCAACCATCCTGCAATGCCAATCGCAGCCAGCATCTGGAAAGCGAGGCCGCTGTACTTATAATAATTAGTTGCTTTTGATTTCTTGTTGGGGGAGGGTTCTGTTAATGCCATTCTCTCCTATTTTAATATCCTTGATCACAGCGCCCATTTTGCAGGTGCCGTTAAATATGGCGCCTGGCTCGACTACCATTTTACCGGTTAAGATGTCGCCATTAATAACAGCGGTGGATTTCAGTACCAGCAATTCAGAGATTTCGATCTTACCCTTGACTTCTCCTTCGATGTCAGCGTTCTGCGCGATAATGTTGCCCTGCACTTGCGATGATGGGCCCAGCGCTACTTTGGCTTTTGACTTCAGATTGCCCGTGATCTTTCCCTCTATGCGAATGTTGCCATGTGTCTCAACATTACCTTCCAGGTAAGTTCCTTTACCGATGTTGTTAGTGGAGCTGCTGATCTCATCAGCGGCACGTTTTTGTTCTTTCGAAGTTAGCATGACGTTCTGGTTTAAAAAGTAACAAATTCTTCAGGATTGAGAGAGTTGCCGTTGTACCACAATTCAAAATGAAGGTGTGGGCCATTGGTGAGCTCTCCACTGTTGCCAACTATGGAGATAATTTCTCCGCCGTTTACAAAGGTACCAACTTTTTTCAAGAGTTGAGCATTGTGCTTATAGGACGATATCAAATTGCCGCGATGCTGGACCATAATAACATATCCCGAGTCCTGGGTCCATGACGAGAATATCACTGTGCCATCGGCAATGCACTTAATCGGTTCATTCACTTTTGCGACGATATCGACGCCGAGATGCCCTTTTGTGACGTTGTATTGGTCTGAGACAAATCCTGCTATTGGTGAGTAAAAGAATGTTTCCTGCAGCTCGCGATACTTCGTGCTGACGGTGATAAGCGACATATCGGATTGTTCAAAGTCCCTGCGAAAGACAGAATCCGTAGAAGTCGCATGCAAATCGCTCGGCCGACTCAACGGGCGATTCTCCCCTCTCAATGCCTCAGCAGGATCCTGGAAGTTGCTGGTGTCACCACTCAGCACGCGCTGTAGGTTGGAAATGAACTGATCCTTACGGTCGACCTCAAGTCCAAGTGAATCCACCTTTTGCGCCAGTTCGAACAACTGTTTATTCAACACCATTTGTTCGTGCTTCGGGTCAAACCATTTCGCCAGGATCGTCTTCGACATGAACATGCTCATGAGAAAGAGCCCGGTAAACAAAATCAGTGAAAAAAAGATAACTTTGGAGTATGTAAAAGCCATACTCATTTTCTCAGCGAAATTCTCTTCGTTGCGAATGACGAGTTGATAACGGGTGGTTAACCAGTTAGATAAAGTTTTTTTGGGTATCAATATTCCCGCTTTTGCACAAAATTAGATAATCCAGCTTATTTAAATATGGAATTCAGGTTTTTTGCGTTTTACTCATCTACAAACCCTGCCGCTTGAGAGGTGCTTTTCATTCCATACTGCTAGTTGTACTTCTTATCGCACTTAAGGGTTGCTCGTCTGAAAAAAACACTTGGACAAGCAAGGCCTATCATAACACTACTGCGCACTTCAATGGGTATTACTATGCCAGAGGTGAAATCCAGGCGATAGAAAAAACCATTTGGGCCAGCCTTTCCGACGACTACAACCGAATCCTCCGGCTATACCCCAAGATCGACACGGCGCTCGCCAAAAGCTACGACAAACAAATACAGGAAACTATAAAGATGGCCTCGCTCGCCATTCAACGGCATCCTAACAGTAAATGGGTTGACGATTCCTATATCCTTGTTGGGAAAGCGAGATTGTACAGCCTTGATTTTGGCAACGCAGTGCAAACATTGAAGTACGTTAACACCCGAAGCAAAGATCCAGATGCAAAACACCAGGCCATCATACAACTGATACGAACATTCACAGAGCACAATGAATATAACAACGGACAGGCGGCGATAGACTTCGTTCAAAAAGAAGACCTCAGCAAGACCAATAAAAAGAACCTGCTGATGGAAAAGGCATACTTCTACCAGGAACAGGGAGATCTCGATAATATGGTGAGAAATCTTTCTGAAGTCGCTCCCATGTTGCGTAAAAAAGACCGTCCGGGTCGTGTATACTTTATCATTGGACAGGTTTATCAGAAGTTGGGATTTGAATCAGAAGCCTACAATTTTTATAAAAAATGCCTGGCGACGAATCCTGAGTATGAAGTTGACTTCTATGCCCGGCTGTATCTGGCGCAGGTGACAGAGATCTCGCGTAGCAAGAATGTGAATGCAGCGCTTAAGTCATTCCGCAAGCTTCTTAAGGACAGCAAGAACAAGGAGTTCAGGGACAAGATCTATTACGAGATGGGATTGTTCGAGCTTAAGCAAAAGAATCTTCAGCAGGCGATAACCAATTTTAACAAGTCCGTTCGCGAGGGTAGCAACAAGCGCGTAGATGGCGAGGCATTCCTGAGACTCGGTGAGATCTACTATGATACGCTTCACCAATACGAACTTTCACAAGCCTACTACGATAGCGCGACTAAGGCGCTGCCACAGGACTACGAAGGGTACGATGTTATCAAAGCGCGAAAAGAGATCCTCGATGATTTTGTCGCCAATCTTCGCACCATTACCTGGCAAGACAGTTTGCTCAGATTATCATCGCTGGATTCTATCGGTCTCAGGTCATTGATCGATTCGGCATACCAGGCAAAAAAATTGCTCGCCGAAAAAAGCACGGGCAGGAAGAAACGGCGATTTAATCCCGTAGAGATACTCTCCAACAAGAACAACGTCTTTGATACAAATCCTGATGGGGAAACAGAAGCTGTCGGATGGTATTTTGGCAATCCCTCCGCGATGTCATTGGGTCAGACCGAATTTCGACGGATATGGGGTGATGTGCCATTGGGAGACAATTGGCGAAGGTCGCTGCGCTCAACTGCCAACAATGTAGCTACGGGACCGGTACCTGAAGGTACCGCTGCACCGCCGGATCAGAAAGACAATGTGGCTGCTGCGCCTGCCGACCCCGTTGAGGCTGAATATGCGCGCGTCAGCAAGCAGATCCCGAAAACAGAAGATCAAAAGAAAGAGGCACTAAAAAAGATCGAAGACGCTTATTTCAATGTAGGTGACATCTATTATTTTAAACTGCTTGAAGTTGATAACGCCGTCGTGTATTTCAACAAGATCTTGGATCGGTTTCCAGATACGGAATATGAGGCCGAGATCCTCTACAGGTTGTATCTGATATTTAAGGATACTGATCCAGCGAAAGCAGAGCAATATGCCACCCAACTGCGAACGAAACATCCCGAATCTACCTTTGCCAAGACATTGGATAACCCGGACTATCTCAAAGAGTCAATTCTGACAACTGAAAAACAAAAGCTGACGTATAAGACGGCTTATGCACACTACACTGCAGGCGAATATCGGGCTGCGGGACGGGTAATCGAAGAGGCAATCGCCATGGGCAACACTGCTTTTACACCGAATTTGAAATTGTTGCAGATCCTCATCATTGGCAAGACCGAAGACATAAGCGTCTATCAACAAAAATTAGATCAGTTCAGTCAGGAGAATAGCGGAACCGAAGCGGGTAGCTATGCCACAAAATTACTTGAAGCATCCAGGAACCTACAGACGAGGCAGGAGCTCCAGAAAGGAATTCAATATGTCCGATCGCTGGAGGAACCTCATTACTTTGTACTCATTTACCGCAATGATGAAAACATGGGAGCAACGCCTAGCCTGGTGCTGGGAAAGTTCAACCAGGATTACTTCAAGGATCTTAAGCTAAAAACCAGTAACCTGGCGCTGGACGACAATTACACCATGACACTTGTTGCTGATCTTCCCCGAATAAGTTCAGCGATCGAGTATACCAGAACGTTCAACGAAAAGCTACCCTCACTCACCGGGTTAAGGAACCATAAATTCCATAGTTTTGTCATTACAAAAGACAATTTCGATATCTTTTACCGTACCAAAGGCCTAGATGAATACCTCCAGTTCTTCGAAAAAAATTACCCGTCCGAAACCGAGTAGCATGGTTTTACTAACGCGCAGTCCCTGGTTCAAGAAAGGTGTGAAAATTCTATGGATCCTCTTCCTGTGTTTCATCATTGGTTTTCCAGTGTATGTCCTCTCCGTTGGCAGTGACCTTTTCGGGCTCTTTGGCGGCATGCCGAGCTTGAAAAGCGTAGAAAATCCCGAGAATGACCTCTCGTCAGAACTCATTTCAGCCGACGGCGTGTCCCTTGGCAAGTATTTCCGGTTCAATCGCAGCCAGGTCACCTATGATCAACTATCACCAGATCTTGTCAATACGCTACTGCTTTCGGAGGACCATCGCTACTACGATCATTCCGGGCTTGACTTTCAAGCATATCTGCGGGTATTGTATGGTATGGCTACTTTCAACTCATCCGCTAAAGGAGGAGGTAGTACCATCACGCAACAGCTTGCGAAAAATCTGTTCAGCACACGAGGCCCCGAATTGGAAGGGACGTTAACCCGAGGGGGGCCTTTGAAAATTTTGGTTAACAAAACCAAGGAGTGGATAATCTCCATACAGCTTGAAAGGAATTTTACGAAAGAGGAGATCATCGCTATGTACCTGAATACCGTTCCGTTTGGAAGCAATTCCTATGGTATTAAGGTTGCGGCCGAAACCTACTTTAACAAAACGCCGGATAATCTGAACATTCAGGAATCGGCGGTGCTGGTCGGTATGCTTCAGGCGCCCAGCCGGTTCAATCCGGTCTATAATCCGAAGAACTCACTTAAGAAGCGCAACCAGGTAATTGGTAAGCTATTCGACCATCACTATATCAAAACAGATAAAGAATACGATTCGCTGCTGCGATTGCCTATTGAACTAAAATACAAAGTCCCGAATCAGAACCAGGGTGGAGCGACCTATTTCAGGAGAGTAATCGAAGGTGACCTGCTTAGATGGGCCAAGGCGCAAAATATTGACCTGTACGAATCTGGCCTTAAGGTCTACGTGACAATCGATAGCCGCATGCAGCGGTACGCCGAGGAAGCCGTGGCTGAAAGCATGAAGGATCAGCAAAAGCAATTCGACTATCATTGGAAGGGAAAGAACCCATGGATTGATAACGACGGAAATGAGATCAAGGGATTTCTGGATAGAAAGGTCAAGACAACTGAAACGTACAGGAATCTTGTTGCCAGATATGGTGCTGGTGACGACTCCATCAAAATCATGCTGAACGTCAAAAAGCACATGACCGTCTTCACCTGGAAAGGCGACCGCGATACGCTCTTCAGCACGTTTGATTCTTTGAATCACTATGAAAGATTCCTCAATGCCGGCTTCATGTCTATGGATCCCTTAACTGGTGCGATCAAGGCGTGGGTGGGTGGCATCAATCACAAGTATTTCAAATACGATCACGTTCGTCAAGGTAAGCGTCAGCCTGGTTCCGCTTTCAAGCCGTTCGTGTACGGTGCTGCCATGGAGGCCGGATATAACCCCTGCCTGAAGTTACAGGACATATCTCCAACTTTTAAAGTATCCGGTACGACCTGGAGTCCACCGAATGCCGAAGGAGATCACGGAACGGGCGTCATGTATACATTGAGGCAAGCGATGGCGCGTTCGTTGAACTCCATTACAGCGCAGGTACTTCAAAAAGTTGGAGAGCAGTATGTAGTAGACTTTGCGAAAAGAGTCGGCATCACCAGTCATCTTGACGCTGTTCCTTCGCTTTGTCTTGGGGTGAGTGATGTATCACTTTTCGAGATCGTGGGCGCTTACAGCACGTACGTCAATAGCGGCATTCACACCTTGCCATTTTACATAACACGCATTGAAGACAAGAACGGAAATGTGATCGAGAACCGCGTTCCAAAGACAAGACAGGGCATTAGCGAACAAACTGCATTCAAAATGATCTACATGCTTATGGGCGGCGTGGAAGAGCAGGGTGGTACATCGGTCGCACTTCCCTATGAGCTTAAGAAAGACAATGAGATCGGGGGAAAGACCGGCACCACGAATAATGCTTCCGATGGATGGTACATGGGCGTCACGCATAACCTCGTCTCTGGCGCGTGGGTGGGTGGCGACGAAAGAGCAATTCACTACCGTGAATGGTCCCTTGGTCAGGGAGGAAAGACGGCCCGGCCTATCTGGGTTGCATACATGAGAAAGGTTTATGCCGATAAAACCCTCGACTATAAGAAGGGCCAATTTAAGCGACCTTCCGGTGGTCTTGACATTTCACTGAATTGCAGCGAGTATGACGTTCCTGACGATCAAACACTCGATACGCAAGATGAAAATTGGGTTCCAAATAACTAACCATGGCCGATGCTTATGACCGGCTGAAAGAAGTCGTTCAGCGATTGCCGGATTCACCAGGTGTCTACAAATTTTTCAACGAAGAGCAGGTCCTGATCTACGTCGGCAAGGCAAAGAATATCAAGAAACGCGTTACCAGCTATTTTACAAAGAGCACCGGTGTAAATCGCAAGACGCTCAAGTTGGTTTCCGAGATCGCCAACATCGATTTCACAGTGTCAAATTCTGAGTTCGATGCATTGCTGCTCGAAAATAATTTCATCAAGCAGAATCAACCTAAGTATAACATCCTGCTGAAGGATGACAAGACCTTCCCCTACCTCGTAATTCTTAAAGAACGCTTTCCGAGGATCATTTATACGCGCAAATACGAACCATCACAAGGAGAGTATTTTGGCCCTTTTTCAAGCGTAGTCGCCATGAAAAATGTGTTGGAGCTTGTACGGAAGCTATATTCCATCCGGACCTGCAATCTGTTGCTCAGCGAAAACAACATCAACCAAAAAAAATTCAAGGTGTGCCTGGAGTTCCACCTTGGTAATTGCAAAGGTCCATGTGAAGGACTGCAAGATGAAGCATCATACCTGGAAGAAATTGAACTAGCGCGCAATATATTAAAGGGAAGTTTGAGCATCGTTTACCAGCACTTCACGTCACAGATGAAGACTGCAGCCGGAAGCATGGAATTTGAACGTGCCCAGCGTTTCAAGGAAAAGCTCGACAAGCTTGAACGTTTTCAATCCAAATCCCTTGTGGTCAACAGGGATCTTACAGACATCGATGTATTCACCATCACGAGCATGGAGGCATACGCTTATGTCAACTATATGCAGATCAAAGAAGGCGCAATCATCTACTCCAAGACACTGGAGGTAAAAAAGAAGTTGGACGAGCCGGATGATGAGTTACTGAGCATTTCCGCAGTAGAGCTACGGGAACAAACGCGCAGTACGAATCAATTGCTGCTCAGCAATATTCCAATCACCGTCCTGGAAGAAACGGTAGAGAACGTCGTTCCGCAGATCGGTGATAAAAAGAAGCTGCTGCAACTCTCTATCAAGAATGCGCTGGAATTGAAACGCGAACGCGAGATCTTCCGCGAGGGTAAACGATCCAAGCAAAAAGAAGTATTGATGATCCTGCAGAAGGATCTTCAGCTACAGCGACTTCCCGATATCATCGAATGTTTTGATAACTCAAACATTATGGGAACAACGCCCGTAGCATCGTTGGTGAGATTTGTAAATGCCAAACCCGACAAGAAGGGTTACAGGCATTTTAACATCAAGACCGTTGAGGGCGCGAACGATTTTGCGTCAATGAAAGAGATTGTCGGGAGACGATACAAGCGCATCCTGGAAGAAGCCGGACAGTTACCTGATCTCATTGTGGTGGATGGTGGCAAGGGACAGCTGAGCAGTGCCTGCGAGGCTTTAAAAGAGCTCAACATGTACGGTCAGGTGCCGATTATAGGGATCGCGAAGAAACTTGAAGAGATCTATTATCCGGAAGATCCGCTGCCATTGCACATCAATAAGAAGTCACCTGGATTATTGTTACTTCAGCAGATCCGTGACGAGGCCCATCGCTTTGCCATTACCTTTCACCGGTTGAAAAGAAGCAAACGGCAGCTGAAGACTGAGATTGAAGGACTCGAAGGTATCGGAGAAAAGACCGCCGTCAAATTATTGAAGCATTTCAAGTCTCTGAAAAAGATCCGCGAAGCGACCTTTGAGGAGATCGAGCAGCTTGTAGGCAAATCGAAAGCCGAGATCATCAAGGGCTAATAGCACAACCTATTACAAAAAAGAAAGGAGGCCATCGGACCTCCCTTCTCTAATCAAAAAGCAAATCTTAATATGTGATCAGAACTCCCACAGGTTATGTTCTTTTTCCATTAACATCATTTCAGTCCACTCACGGGCCCACACACCTTCGTAATAAGGTCTGCCGTTTCCGCGGTAGGTATCATCGAGTGTTTCGTCATCAGGGTTCTGGATCTTGTAGATCGATCCCTGGAACAGACGAAGGAGTATAGCATCTGCAAAGTTCTTGTTTTGCGCGGTGTTCTGGCGGTTGAACCAGACTGCTTTCGGGATGTTATTCCTGAAAACTTTCTCGAGGTCCTTGTACTTGAACCAACCCAGTGACAAGTCGATGTTTGTGTTTGTCTTTGCGCCTGGGATGATGATCTCGATCGCCTGGATGTCGTAGTACAATCTTGATCTTCTTCTGTCGAAGATCACATCTTCCATAAGGTGGAGTGTGCTCATGTCAATAACAGAATATGGAAGACCGCTTCCCTGTGTTGTTGCCGCCCATTGATCAACCGCATCCTCGCTTGGCGTAACGCCACGGCTATCCGCTACAGCGCGGAAATTCCTTCCATTGTAAGCAACAATATCTTCCGAGTAGTAATCCTTTGCAGGATCCCAATTCTCAAACGTCTGTGCTTGTTCCTGAACCAAACGTCCAAGAAATTCTTCCTTGGAGATCTTGCCAGACAGAGAGTCATCCTTGAAGATATCGGTCAGTTCGCCTGAACGGACTGACTCAATGATCAGTTTGCTGATCTCGCCGTTCTTGGCAAAGAAGCCTTTGTTCATTTTCTCCCTGAGGTCGATATTTCTCCATACCCTGACCTTGTAGTGTTGCTCATACAATGGAATTGGATTGAGGGAGTTCGGATTATACTGAACTTCCAGATCCTGGACTTCCTGAGCCATAACCCCACTAAGGGTGGAGGAAAATAATACAATGAAAAGTACCTTCTTCATTTTTTAGTTGATTGGAATACTGATGATACCGCTCGATCCTACTACATTAACTTTTTCTTCTTCGTCCTGGTATGTTCTGCGGATAACATCTTTGATGTCGATCACAACACGGTCACCGGGACGCGCCTGATTCGCCCATGCACGAAGGTCCGGATTTTCATTGGTTGCGTTAAGGCGTTGAACGCCCGCTGTTCCGCGACCAAGAATAACTTCAGCGCGTTTGACCCTGTAACGCGCATCTTTAGGAACTTCTTCCTTGAAGTTTGTTTCAGGTTCGGCTGCGAAACGAAGGTTTCCCACCTGGTTCGCCTTGATGCCGCTCCTCAAATCCACTGGCGTATTGCCGAGATAAGCAATGTAGCGCGGTGCGGGTACGTTCTTTACGTCGAATCCCTGATCACCTATCTTCATGCCACCATTTGACACGCCTACAACGATCTTCTTCTGTTTTGGTATGATAGTAACTTTTCCTGGTTTGTCACCTTTGATAATCTCCGCCTGGCTACCTGCAGAAAACGTCGGATTATAGCTGGTGCCTAGCGTTGGAACTTCAATGTTCACTGTGTTACCACAATTCAAATACAGTGTTGGAGCATTACCTGTTGTTACACGGATAACGGGTTGTGCGACAAAATATTCTATGTCTTGAGCGAAATCTTGACCTTTCACTGAAATTTTTGCCTTGAAGGTCTTCCTTGCGATGCCATGGGCATCATAGCCTCCGGGCTGTGCGGTGAATTCGATCTTACCCATTTTTACACCGCTGGCGTCTTCCACGATAGGCAGCTTGGCACCATCCTTGTAAAACTCCGACTGGATAGACGTGGATGATCCTGTTAGGAACATTTGCGCCTCATACTTTGCGCCTGCCGCTACCGTTGATGATTTTGCTCTTACCATTGGAATGAACTGATCGAAGCTGATCCGGTTCGCTCCTGCGTCCTTGGCAAGTTTGTCAAGGGCAGTGGCTTCGTATTCCAATACTTCAGTCTCGGCTTGCGTTACCGAAGCTAGTGCTGCAATAACGGGGGTGTTTTCAAATGTAAAGGTCAGGAAGTCCTTGCGAACGTGATTCTCGTCAGCAGCAAAGATTGGAATATCCTTAGGAGCCTTCGCGATCTTTGTAAAAGGAGGAGTCACTTTAGAAAGATCATTAAGCTGCTTTACGTAATCATTCAACAATTTCTCATAGTTCTTACCGTCAAGTGATTTTGCGTCGACCATCATCGTCGCCACTTTAGAGCTGTGGTCATTGATCAGATCATCATTGATTTCGGTCTGACCCGAGGTTTTCATCATCTTCACCTTCAACTCATCAATTGCCTTCAGTGTATTTGTAGTCAGTTCTCTGACCTTTACTGCGTTATTCTTAGCCTCTACTACATTGGGCGTTGCGCTTTCCCCTGCATCCTTGACGATGGATTCAAGTATCAGCGCACTTTTCTTGTTGCCCTCTGTAATAAGGCCGGTTAGCGTCCCATAAATGATGGCAAACTTTTCGAGTACCGCATTACTGACCTGGAGCGCGAGTAGCGCAGTCAGCACGAGGTACATCATACCTATCATTTTCTGACGTGGGGTTTCTTTTCCACCTGCCATGATCTTAGTGCTTATTTAGAGTGTTAACGTTAGAAAATGTAATTTCATTATGCTTGTCCGCCGCCTTTCATGGCCGTCAACATGCTGCCGTACACCTTATTCAATGCGCTAAGGTTGTCTGTCAGCTTGCCAAGTTCCGAAGTGAACTTCGTAGTGTTCTCTCCAACTTTGGAAAGTCCATTCATAGCTCCGGTTAGGCTTTCGTAGAACTTGTTCATGTTTTTCACATGGCTATCGGCGTCCTTCAATTCCATTTCATATACAGAATTCAGCGCCGCCAGGTTCTTGGTCACCTTTTGAACTTGTGAATGGTATTCACCTGCGTCCTTTGAAGCATCAGACATGCTCGACACTGCCTTGATAGCGGTGTCGTACGACTTATTCATTTCAATAAGTTGCGTAGACGCTTTCTTAACGTTAGTTGCGTAGTCGTTAGTTGCGACGGCCGCGTCAGAAAGATTTGACATCTTCTTGGCTGACTCAGCCAGGTTGTTCAATCCTTTTCCGAGGCTTTCCATCAGCTCAGGTCCTATTTTTGCTTTTTCAAGAGACACGTCAAGTTGTTGTGTCAATGATGCTCCTTGCTTGTTAGAGATCCTTGTTGGAATTGCAGGTCCTTCAAAGTCTTCTCCAAGTTCAGGATAAACTTTTGACCAATCCGGTTCCTGATGAGGCGGTTCGAAGGCACTCAAAAAGAAGATTATCGCCTCGGTAGTCAACCCAATAAACAACATCTGGTCAGCACCTTCATAGTGAAGGATTTTAAATAACGCACCGATGATTACGACTGCTGCCCCGATACCATATACCTTCGGCATAATGGTTTTGTATAGTAGTTCAACGAAGCCGCCTTTTTTCTTGCTCATTTTAGTAATGGTTTAAGTTTGCCTTTTGATGATTTGTTAGGTAAAAAATAAAAGTTAAGATCAGTTAAAAATAATAGTGATCAGTTAAACTCAGTTTAAAACTCTTGTCCTGATGAACGGCCCAGGTGGGTCATTGCGCATCTGAATCCAATGTATGCTCTCGTAGAATCTTTGAATTCGTACGTTCTGGTGCCTGTTTCGAGATAGTAGGCAACATCCTTCCATGAACCACCGCGCACAACTTTCTTTGGTGGAATTTTAGGATTGTATTTAGAGCTTTCAGGATTGGTTCTTGGGTCGATGTACTGCGGGTTCAAATCCCAAACGGTAGGGACAGACGCAGGATTGAAGTCATCGAGACACCACTCAGAAACGTTCCCTGACATGTCGTAGAGACCGTAGTCATTGGGGAAATACGCCTGAACAGGTGAAGAATATGCAAAACCATCGTCGTAGAAGTTACCACGGCCGGGTTTGAAGTTCGCAAGCATACAGCCTTTCGAATTTCGGATATAAGGATTACCCCAAGGATATTTCGCCATATCGCGGCCGCCACGGGCAGCATATTCCCATTCGGCTTCTGAAGGAAGGCGGAATGCAGGCATCGGGAAATCGCCGACACTCTTTCTGTAATCGTTGAGGTATGCAGTTCTCCATTGGCCGAAGAACACTGCTGCGTCCCAGTTTACACCCACTACAGGATAGGCGTCATAACCAGGGTGCCAGTAATAGTAATCCTGAATTGGATCACCCATATGGTGAGCAAAGTCCCTAACCCAGGATGCCGTGTCAGGATAATATTTCTGACGGAATGTTTCAGCATCAACGGTCTCAAAGCCTTCAATGCTTCCATTGTCCACCAGGAAGAAGTTGGTGAATTGGCGATACTCGTTATTGGTGATCTCTGTGTCATCCATGAAGAATGAACCGATCGTGACCTGCTTGTTGAAGTTTATCTGAGTTGATGCAGGATCTTCATCCGCCTGACCCATGTGGAACGTTCCAGCAGGAATAGGAACCATACCGTAGGGAATGGTCATCACCCAGCCTTCGCGCCCCGGCACGCCAACGAGCTCGCCTTGGTCGCCACCCTTTTTGCCGCCTAGGCCGAGCAATCCGCAAGCGCTTGCAAAAGCACCTGCCAGGACCAATACTAACTTAGAAACAACCGATTTATTCATACTTAGTTCTCAGTTTTCTGTTCTTAAAATTGAGGTTTTGAAAAATACCCTTAAACCCTGTTTTTTGAGAAACGATTCACAAATTCCACAAATTCTTAACGAACCCAAAACCATTTACCGTTTAGTGTCTATACCTTGGGGTCCGAACGACTTTTTTACCGCTGCCCGGATTCGCCGGAAGATCGTAAGTCAACATAAATTCCAATGAAAAGCTTTCTTTCGCCGCGCGGTCCTTTACAATAAAGTCGACAGCTGTGCCCAGTTTTAATGATTTGTCCTTTAACAGCGAATAACCTAAGAGCAAACTGGCCGCCTCGGATTGTCTAAACGCTAATCCGCCGTACATCGTATCTTTTATGTGCGCAATTCCTGCAACATCTACCTGCGTCTTGTTTAAGTCGGTTCTCACGGCTGCACTAAACTGTATTTTCAGATCGAAACTTACCTCGTAAAAATATCCTCCCGTAAAGTTGATGTGGTTTTCAAGCGCGCCTCGCGCGCTGTCCTGGCCAAAATCAAATTTTGATCTCAATAAGTGATTAAATCCTACACCTGCATAGTATTTCTCTGCACGATAAAATATCCCGGCACCGAGGTCCGGTCTCACTTGTGATTCCTTTCCTTCTTCAATCAATGGATCATCCTTTTGAATATAACGGTAATACTTTCCGTTGATTGTCTGTGAATAGATTCCAACCTTGATCCCGAAGCTGAGCTTGGTTTCTTTGATACCCAAATGATAAGCGTAGCTGGCCTGCGCTTCGAAATTGTTCTGAGGTCCCAGCTTGTCGTTAACAAGGTATGCGCCAAAGCCGCTTCTTAACTTATAGATCGGGGTGTTGAAAGTTACTAGTTGTGTAGTGGGTGCACCACCATCTCCGAAACTGGATTGATACCCTAACCACTGGCTACGGTGTACAGCTGTCAGCCGTGTCACTCCATCAACACCAGCGTAAGCCGGCGTCATATACAAGTTGTTAAACATGTACTGAGTGAAAAGGGGATCTTGCTGAGCAAAAGCGTACACTCCAAAAAAGAGCAGCCCAAGCGTATAAAAAATCCGTTTCAGCATTAAGTTTAAAAAATAGAATCTAAAGTAAACGCTTTTTTGCCACACTTTCAACAAATGTAATTAAAGTGTAAGAAAATAGATCACTCTCCAAAATTCAAAGGGTGAACGAGTTATTTGATGCCGTTTGCCTTCTTTATATACAGCTCAAGGGCACCTGTCATGGACGGCGCATTGGGTAACGGAGCCTCAATATCGAGTATGAGTCCGGCCGCTTGCGCGGCCTTTGCCGTTGTAGGTCCGAACACCGCGATCCGCGTGTTACTTTGTTTGAATTCCGGAAAATTTACGAACAAGGAATTGATACCTGAAGGACTGAAGAATGCCAGAATATCGTAGAATACTTCCTTGAGATCTGATAAGTCCGAAGCAACGGTGTGATAGATGATCGCTTCGGTATATTGATATCCTCCCTCTTTCAGAAAATCGGGTATGTCGTTCTTCCGAATATCAGAGCAAGGGAATAGATATTTTTCGCTCTTATGCTTTTTCAAAATCTCCAGTAAGTCCTGTGCAGTTTTCAAACCCGTGAAAATCTTACGCTTCCTAATAACGATGTACTTCTGCAGATAATTGGATGTCTGTTCAGAAATACAAAAATATTTCATCTCAGGAGGCATCTCGACTTTGAGCTCCTGGCAGATGTGGAAAAAATGATCTACGGCATTACGGCTTGTGAAGATTATAGCCGTGTGTTGGAGGATATCAATCTTTTGTTTCCGGAACTCCTTTACGGGCACAGGCTCCACCTGGATGAATGGCCTAAAGTCAATCTTCAGGTTAAATTTTTCAGCAAGTTTCAGGTAGGGAGAATTTGCGTCGGCAGGAGCTTCTTGGGTTACCAGGATACTCTTTACCTTGCGCATCCTGTCAGTAGCAATTTCACTCATCACGTAAACTAATTCAGGCTAATAATAAAGGACCTTAATTGTTATAAGAAAGGGTATTAATTCTGTGGCACAAATGTACGAAAATAAATGGAACATCGAATGTTGCAATTGCCGCTGCAGTTTTAGGACAATGAGTATCATCCATCCCCCGAAGACCCACGACACCGTCGCAAGCAGGAAATTGTAGAATCCTTCACGGTATCCATTTGTGATGAAATAAAGGAACAATACCGCGGTTAGCACCCCGAACACACCCACCAGGAGTCTAACCCAATTGAAGAAATGAACGCCTCCAATCTCCTTCATGCCGAAGATGTACGACAGTCCGAACACCATCACGATCTTAACAAAAAATAAGGCGAGGACGATCAAACTCAATTCCGCCCATTGCAATACTACATCCCAGAAAGTGGTCGCCTGAAAAAACAAGGCAGTCGGATACTCGCGCGGAAGGAAATGATAAATAATAACCAGGTAGTAACCCAGCATCAGGCTACTGTAAGCATAAAATAATATGTTGATGCTGCTGGTGATGCGTGAGTATGACTGACCATCCTCCCCTTCACGCATAGAAAATATCTTGGTAACAGAAAAGTAATCTGATGCAAGCTTGGGATTGAGCTGCGTGATAACGATAAGCATGATCAACAAGACCATAATGCCTATGATCGCGAAGTCGCGGAAGGCTGAATAACGCGGAGCCAGCAATTCGCCAAAGGCCGAGGATGATTTCTTCGATACAATAATTGTATGAAGTCCGCCGTCCAATATCTCGCGCTGATGCACGGCTATCTGCAATAAAGGCGTATTGAAATGCTCACTAAGGCTATCTACGCTAAGGTTAACGGCGACAGAACTTTTGCTGGCGAGTTGACCATTGATGAAAATGGTAAATGAAGATGGACTGCTGATGTGTAGCAGCATGTCAGGAAATGAAACAGCCTCAACAGAAAAATAAATAGTTTTAACCCCTCTGCTGCCATTTTTGAATAACGCATACTCACCGCCGTCGTAAATTCTCCATTCGTTCTTCAGGTCTTTGACAACGCTATATCCACGCGCCACACGCGGAAATACGCAGGCAAAAGAAATCAATATGAACAGGGGAACGATTGTGGACTTCATATGACGTCCGCAAAAGTATTAGAATCTGGCCTCATATCCGAAATGGGCGTAAGTTTGTTGCCGATGGCCGGCATATATATTCATATTCCCTTTTGTAAACAGGCGTGTCACTATTGCGACTTTCACTTCTCGACAAATCTGGACAAACAATCCGAGATGGTGGTCGGCCTTAGCGCGGAGCTTGCGTTACAGCGCGACTACTTGCAAGGAGAAGTTGTTGAAACAATCTATTTGGGTGGCGGAACACCCTCCCTGCTGTCGCTCCGTGAGTTGGATTCGCTTTTCCAATCAATTCATAAAAATTATCCTCTTCATCCTAAGGCGGAAATTACACTTGAAGCGAACCCCGATGACTTGTCGAAACAAAAGCTTCATGACATGCGCAGCGTTGGCATCAACAGGCTAAGCATTGGGATCCAATCCTTCGATGACAAGGTGCTGGCCTCGCTCCATCGCGTACACAATTCACATCTGGCAGAAAAAAGTATTGAAGATGCTTATGAAACAGGGTTTGAGAACATCAGTATTGATCTGATCTATGGCATTCCGGGTCAGGATGACGAGTTGTGGAAAAATAACATCAGTCGGGCCTTAGCCTTTAAGCCGCAACACATTTCGTCTTATGCATTAACCGTTGAAGAAAGAACGGTGTTCGGAAAAAGAGCAGCGCAGGGGAAATTTACCGCCTTAGACGATGATAACACCGCGAATCAATTGCAGTTGCTGGTTGAAATGCTGTCAGAAAAAAATTATGCACAATACGAGGTATCCAACTTTTGCCTTCCAGGCTTTATGTCGCAACACAATAGCAACTATTGGAAGTCAAAGCCTTACCTGGGAATAGGACCCAGCGCGCATTCATACAATGGCAGCAGCAGGCAACATAATGTGCGCAACAACTATCAGTATCTCGCTAGCATTGGATCAGCGCGCGTGCCCGCGCAGATAGAGATACTTTCCAGGGAGGATAAGATCAACGAGTACCTCCTTACGTCCCTTCGCACGTCATGGGGAGCAGACCTCAATAAACTCCGCAACGAGTTTGATGTGGATATCGCCGCAACCTATAAGCAATACCTCAAGCAGTTGCTGACCAGTGAACTGGCCACTGTGCATGAAGACACACTGGTGCTTACACGGAAGGGCAAACTGTTGGCCGACAAGATTGCTTCTGATCTCTTTCTGCTCCCATCCCAACCGGCACGCTAGTGTAATTTTTTCGGATAAGTTTTGTAATTTTCCACGTAGACTGACCCATGAGGACTGAAGAAGAAAAAAAAGTACAAATGCTCCTAAAGGCCGTGATCTTCCATTACCATGGTCTGGACGAAGAGGAGAAGAAGGATTTGATAAGAACTGCAGAAGAACTCGATGCCCAGGAGGAATACAAGTGGGCATTGGATTTTGTGTCACAGGATTATATCACCGCCTTTGACAGGGCGCGCAATTATCTTAACGACATCATCGGAGATTATCCCAAGGACAAGCGCATCGAGCTGATCAACATGGTATGGCGATCCAACAACCTGAAGGGCTACGTTACCGAAATGGAAGCCACGGCGATGCTAAAACTTGCGAAGGACTGGAACGTGCAAAGAGAGCTGATTGAACTCGTGCTGAAATGAGAGCAGAGTGAATAGAAGAGAGTGAAAAGTGAATGGCGAAAAGTGAAATCGTTCTTTTAGTTTTTCGTCCTAAACGTCTCGGTTAGAATTTTTCATCACTACTTTAACTAAGTAGCTGCGTTTCCAACTTTTCACTTTCCTTTGTCCGCCGTAGCGCCTCGCGAAGGTGGAACTATTAACTTTTCACTCTCAGTATTTAGCCGTTCATTGAGGCCAGGAACTCATTATTATTCCTCGTTCCCTTCATCTTGGCTTGGAGGAATTCCATTGCTTCAACGGAGTTCATATCCGCCATGTATTTGCGAAGGATCCATACCCGTTGCAGTTCATCTTCTTTTAGCAATAGGTCTTCGCGGCGGGTGCCCGATGCTGGTACATCAATAGCTGGATACATTCTGCGGTTAGACAGTTTGCGATCGAGTTGAAGCTCCATATTACCTGTACCCTTGAATTCTTCAAAGATCACTTCATCCATTTTTGAACCTGTGTCGATCAACGCGGTAGCAATGATGGTGAGGGATCCGCCGTTTTCAATTTTACGCGCGGCACCGAAGAAACGCTTTGGCTTGTGGAGAGCATTTGCATCAACACCACCCGACAGGATCTTTCCTGAAGATGGAACGACGGTATTGTAGGCCCGTGCGAGCCTCGTCAATGAATCAAGAAGGATTACAACGTCATGGCCACACTCAACCATGCGTTTGGCTTTTTCGAGTACAATGGACGCAACCTTTACGTGGCGTTCGGCCTGCTCGTCAAAGGTAGACGCTACAACTTCAGCCTTTACACTGCGTGCCATGTCCGTTACTTCTTCGGGACGTTCATCGATCAACAGGACGATCAGGTAAACTTCCGGATGATTTTCTGCTATTGCATTAGCGATGTTTTTAAGCAGTACAGTCTTACCCGTCTTAGGTTGTGCTACGATCATACCGCGCTGTCCCTTTCCTATTGGAGAAAAAAGATCCAGGATACGTGTTGAAAGATTGTCAGGGGCTGTGCTGAGCTTGTACTTTTCATTCGGAAATAACGGCGTCAAATATTCAAAGGCGACGCGGTCGCGTATTTCTTCAGTTGTTTTTCCGTTGACGGATTCAACCTTGAGCAACGCAAAATATTTCTCTCCTTCTTTTGGAGGACGTATGAAGCCTTTTACGGTATCGCCAGTCTTCAGCCCGAATAATTTGATCTGTGATGGTGACACATAGATATCATCGGGACTCGCCAGATAGTTATAATCTGATGAGCGCAAGAAGCCGTAGCCATCCTGCATGATCTCCAGCACGCCTTCATTGCTGATGGCTCCATCGAATTCACGGATCGCTACGCGAAAGGGTTGTGTACGTTCTTCACGTGGTTCATTTCGTGGGGGACGAACCTGCTCTTCCTGCACCATGGATTCAGCAGATTCAGATTCGGGTTCGGAAGCGACATTACCTGAAGGAGGCGTTTCAAAATTCACATCGATGGAATCGATGATATCGTCATTGTCGTTGTTGTTGTAATTGGATTCTAGTTTAGGCGTTGGCGGTGTTGGCGCCACGTTTTCGCGTCTGCGTGGACGCATCTTGCGCTCAGGCTCAGGAGCTGCACCTGTCGTCGGAGCTGCCAATGCTGGAGCGCTTCTCTTTTCTGCGGCTGCGGCCTCACCGGCTACAGCCTGTTGATCAAGGATCTTGTAGATAATATCTTGTTTAGAAAGCTTTTTGGCGTTCTTAACGCCCATCTCCTCTGCAATTTCCTTCAACTCTGAAAGAAGCCTGACATTCAGGTCGTCAATAGTGTACATGATGTGATTTAAGAATGGATGAAATAAAAAAGTCTGTTGAGTGTGCTAGGTCAGCTAAGCTGAGATTAGGTCATGAAAACAACTAACTAGAGAACAAAAATTCGATTAGTAAGGTCCGGATTTATTCAAGAGGCTTGGGAAAAGCCATTGACTCTGCAAGTATAGGGACAATTTTACTATAATCAAATTGAGGAAATATTTTTATTCCCCTCAAAAAGCCTCCAGACATGCAAAAAAACTAATTTTACCGCACTTATAATAGACTCAACATGCTACAGGTGGGATTAATTCGCGAGCAATATGATAATGTGCTGAAAGGCCTTGTCAAAAGAAATTTTAAGGATGCCGAGCAGTTGTTGACCCAAATCGTTATCAAGGACAATTTGCGGAAAGACACGCAAAAAAAACTCGATGACCTGAAGGCAGTTGCCAATGCAGACGCAAAGAAGATCGGCGAACTCATGAAATCCGGAAAAGCGGAAGAGGCCAATACCCTGCGCCTTGCTATCACGCAATCGAAGGATACCACAAAAGCGATGGAATTTTCATTGTCCATCCTCGAAAAAGAACTCATCGACCTATTGTATAAAGTTCCCAACGTTCCTCACGAAAGTGTTCCCGCTGGCGTTGGCGCGGACGATAATATTACCGTTCATCAACACGGAAATATTCCTGACCTGGGTAAAGATAATTTGCCGCATTGGGAGCTAATCAAAAAGCATGACATCATCGACTTCGACCTTGGCAATAAGATCTCAGGCGCAGGCTTTCCCGTCTACAAAGGCAAAGGCGCCAAACTTCAACGGGCACTGATAAATTATTTTTTGGATCAGGCGGATAAACAAGGTTATGTTGAAGTTCAACCGCCGATCGTTATCAACGAGGCTTCGGGATATGGTACCGGTCAGCTTCCCGACAAGGAAGGTCAGATGTATTTTATTCCTGAAGATGGACTGTACCTCATTCCCACAGCTGAAGTACCGATCACGAATTTATACCGCGAGGTGATCGTGGCAGAACAGGAACTCCCAGTGAAACATGTGGGCTATACGCCGTGCTTTAGAAGAGAAGCAGGGAGTTGGGGAGCACACGTCAGAGGACTAAACAGATTACATCAATTTGACAAGGTGGAGATCGTACAGATCCGCAAGCCAGAGGAATCCTATACTGCATTGGATGAAATGTGCGCCTACGTTCAGGGCCTGCTCGAAAGTCTTGAACTGCCATATCGCAAACTCTTGCTTTGCGGCGGGGACATGGGATTCAATTCGGCGCTTACATATGACATGGAAGTATTTTCCGCCGGTCAACAGCGGTGGCTTGAAGTGAGTTCAGTCAGCAATTTCGAAACGTTCCAGGCAAACCGTCTTAAGCTGCGCCATAAGAATGCCGAAGGCAAAACACAATTACTGCATACGCTGAATGGCAGCGCGCTGGCGCTGCCGCGGATCGTGGCCGCTATTCTGGAAAACAATCAGACGAAAGAGGGGATTAAGGTACCTAAGGTGTTGGTTCCTTATACGGGGTTTGATGTGATAGGAAGAGCAGAGTGAAAAAAGCAGAGTGAAAAGTGAAAAGTGAATAGTGAAAGGTGAAATCGTTCTAATAAAGTTTCGTCTTCAAACGTCTTTTTTAAATTTCCGCCATTGATTTTGTGCAGGTAACTGCATTCCGACTTTTCACCTTTCCTTGTCCGCCATAGCGCCTCGCGAAGGTGGGCACTATTCACTTTTCACTTATTTATTAACTTTATCAATACAACAAACGTCATGGAAAATCAAACTTTTGGATCGAGGGTAAAGCGCACATCGCGGAGGATCCTGAGGATCTTTATTGTTATCCTGGTGGTCGGCTCAATAATCGCTTTTAGTTTCCTGTACTGGGGAACCTATGAGGACGGGGTGATGGCCGGCAAAGTACTTCGCATCAGTGAAAAGGGAATGGCCTTCAAGACCTATGAGGGAAAAATAAACCTGGAAACTTTCGGGGCGCTTAGGGGAGCGAGTCCCATTGCCGAATCATTTGATTTTTCCGTTGAGAAGAGCGACGAGGCTCTCGTCAAAGAGTTACAGCAAGTGGCATTGAGTGGCGAACGAGTCAATCTGTATTTTGTTAAGCGCTATGTCACTTTCCCCTGGCGGGGTGACACGAAATATTTTGCAACCCGCGTCGAGAGAACGGGACAAAAATGAGAGTGAAAAACTAATAGTGAAAAGTGAAAAGTTGAAAGGCAGTTACTATACAAAGTGAATGCCGCGTGAATGACGAAACGTTCTAAGTAGCACGGTTGACGACGAAACTCTAAAAGAACGATTTCACTTTTCACTATTAGTTTTTCACTCTGGAGAAATAAAAAAAGGCTGCCTCTTGAAGATGCAGCCTTTCATTTAATACTGTTTCCTTATGCTGTCGCCGCCGACGTTTCTTCAAATTTCTGAGAGATCTTAAGTACCACCGTCTTCTTGGCCTTGTATCCACAATAGCCACACTGAAAATGTTTCAATAGTTGTCCTTCTTCGGTTACCGATGGAGTTTTGAGTATTTCTTCACGAACAACCTTGAATGTTTGGTAATTGCATTCAGGGCACTGCAATGCATGAAGGTGGCCTGAGTAGCGTTCGATCTTTACGTAGCCTGTTTCTTCATCCTTCCACACATCGTAGTCGACAGAGAATACATTTTCTTCAGCCTGCATCCCCTCGTCCAGGTAAGCATCTTCTTCCTGTTCACCAAGCAGCTTCATAGCCTTGCCGGTCTTAGGAGATACTCTGGGCTTGTAGCGAAGTGCTTTGAGTCTTTTCTCTATAAAAAACGGGTAATAGAATTTAAGCATGTTTTGAATGATGAGGGCAACGATCATGCCCATCGCGAACGTCGTGAATCCCAAAACAAAGATCCACAGCGTATTAAGTTTTTGTATGTTAGAATTAGCATAGAAGCAGCATCCAACAATTAAAATGATCGCAGCAATCCAAAGCGTTTTGATCTCGCTTTTGTTGATGTAATCGTATTTCATCTTAGCGTCATTCATGGTTGCCAAACGGATGACATGATAAAGTACGATCACGATGGAAATTGCCCATGCCACTAATGCAACGTTTTTGGCCATTGCATTCCAAGAATCATAATTTTCGGTAACAAGTTCGTCCATGGTTTCGGATTGGTTATAGGTATTCTTAATAGCAAATATATGCGCCTGTATCTATTTTACCTAGCATGTAATCGTAGATAATCTCGCTAAATGGTCCCAAAGGTATTACAGAATTGGCTCATTTGTGATACATCTCAACCAGGCATTGGTAACTGGCAGGTTATGTTTTTTTCAAAAAGTCCTTAATTCGGGAAGCAGCGTCGCCGGAATTTTCAAACATGCCCATGTGGGCAACATTCTTCAAAATATGAATTTCTGCGTTTTGACAATCTTTTGCCTGTTCGTATACCGATCCCGTGGAAATTCCCGGGTCTTTGTCACCTGCAAGGAAGAGTGTAGGTTTTTCAAAGCTTATCAATGTTTTAACGTGATCCTGACGGTCACGCATCGCCTGTGAATAACCAATTACGGTATCCGGACTGGTCGTAGCCGCAATTTGTTTTACCCTTTCGACATCCGCATGCTGACTGTCCGCAAACAGCGGCGCGATAAAATTGGTGGTAAAAGGAATCGCTCCGTTCTTTTCAACAAACTCAATAACCTTATCCCGCGATGCCTTGCGTTCGGCGTTGTCAGCGTAGGCCGTTGAATGAAACAGCACCAGACCCGAGAACAGTTCAGGCATCTTGTGGACCATCGCAAGTGATACGTATCCACCTAACGAATGACCAACAAGGACGCTTCCGGACAACTTATGGGCTAGTACAAATTCCAGAACCTGAGCCGCAACATCATCTAGTGAAAATCCTGTGGCCAGCAACGGACTTTTGCCGAAGCCGGGCAGGTCTACGGATATCACCGTATTTGTTGCGCTGAATTTTTCACCGAAATCATCCCATATCGCCTGGTGCATAGGGAATCCATGTAGAAAGATGATCGGCCTCCCTTTGCCTCTCTGCCGCGAAAAAAGTTTGTTCATCTCAGCTTTGAAACAGAATCAAGCATGGT
>Ga0193753_10000304_pt1 | contig 48801 bp, 45 predicted proteins | sample H1c2metaG_FD_144925 | JGI IMG/M metagenome (GOLD analysis project Ga0193753, IMG submission 144925) | Soil microbial communities from a riparian zone of the East river system, Colorado, United States - H1c2 | ecosystem: Environmental > Terrestrial > Soil > Riparian zone | place: USA: East...
CACGGAAATATTGTCTTTCTGTAATTGGTACCGAAGCGAATAGCTAAAAAATATCATGGCTGATTTCGTAGCGGAATAAATATTCTTGATAGAAATCGGCGCGAAACCCGCCATACTGGAAACATTTAAAATAAAGGATGGCTGGTTTTTCTTTAATAGCGGAAGCAGATAATAGATCAGGGAGACCGCAGGTTCTGTATTCAGCCGGAGCATATAGAGACTGTCCGTAAGTGAACTGGTTAAATAATCTGCTGAGCCTCCGATTCCTGAAACATTACATACGAATTTTAATGGTACGTCATTTTCAGTACACCATGATTTAATAATAGTTGAGGAATTTTCCTTACTCATATCCATCACCAATATTTCCACCTGAATAGAGAAAGCCGATTCCAAATCGTTTTTTGCATTATTCAAATCTTCTTCATTCCGGGCAATCAGCAAAAGATTGTAATTTCTTTTTGCCAGTGCGGCGGCGATGGCATATCCGATTCCCTTGCTTCCGCCGGATATCAATGCCCAGGGATTATCATTTTTTATCACCTGCTTTACCATAAATATTTACAATCATCTGCCTGGGCAGTATCCTGATCAGGAATGCTGTAATTTTGGATACGGCTCCCGGCACGATCACCATCCTGTGATCGAGTGTTTCCCTGACTGCAATTTCTCCTACTTTTTCAGGTGGTACGGCCATCAGAGATCCGAACCATCCGAGTTTTTTCTTTGTGTCTTCCACAATTTCAGGTTTTGTGAATACAGGTCCCGGACACAATACGCTGACACTGATATTTTTTTCTTTCAACTGGTAACTGAGTGAATAACTAAAGAAGACGACCGCAGATTTAGTGGCAGAATACAAATTTTTTACTGGTATCGGCGCAAAGCCGGCCATGCTGCCTACATTCAAAATAAAAGACGGCGCATTTTTTTCCAATAAAGGAAGCAGGGTAAGCGTGAGTGCCATTGCGGATCCTACATTCAGGTTAATCATATACCGCAACGAATCGAGGGACAGACTCAGATAATCCTTAGATCCTCCAAAACCAGCTACATTGCAAAGCATCTTCAGTGGAATATTTCTGTCCGTACACCATTTTGCAATATCAATAGCGGCATCATTCAAACTTAAATCGTAAGAAAGGACTTCAACATGTACATGATATTCATACTCCAGTTTGATCTTGGCGCTGATTAACGAGTCCATATGCCGTGCGATCAGGATCAGGTTGTATCCACGTCTCGCCAGAGCTTCCGCGATGGCATATCCGATGCCTTTACTTCCCCCTGCAACCAAAGCATAGTCAGCTTCGCGTTCCCGGTAATTCAAATTGGAATCCCGGGAAATCAATGAGCCCTGAATTGAAATGGCAGAAGAGGGTTTGCTGATGGCGAGTTCTGATGTAAGAGAAGTTTGTGAACGGCCGGAAATCAGGATCAATAGAATGGCGGCGAACAAGGAGATTCTTTTCATGTTGGGATCATCTTTTTCGAGCCTGATGAAGAATAAAGTAAAAACGAGATATTATTGTCAAAGGTTGCAATGGACCCATTCTATATAATCTTTACAGTCGATTGCAATTGGAGTGCCAGCGAATCCCGTGAAAGATATTCCCCTCAATTAAAATAGTCAGATGTTTACATCTGTGATATACGTTATTTTAAAGTAATTTTCAGTCATGAATCCAACGAAGTTTTTACTGGTATTACTAACCGTCACATGCGTGTTCGCCTTTACAAAATCCGGATATAAGGGAGAATGGGAATTGCTTTTCAATGGAAAGAACCTGAAAGGCTGGGATACTTACATTGGACCGGATCTGAATGACAGCGGGAAATTCATCAGTGCCCTTCCCATCGGTTTGAATAATGACCCAAGACATGTATTCACTGTAGTAAAGACAGATGGCGAAAATTTGATACGAATATCCGGTGAAAACTGGGGCGCGATCTCAACCGTGAAGGAATATGAAAACTATCATTTGCAGTTGCAGTTTAAATGGGGAACGCTGACCTGGGGACAAAAAAAAGGAAAGAAAAGAGACAGCGGCTTACTCTATCATTCAGTTGGTAAGCGGGGAGCAGACTATGGCGCCTGGATGCGTTCGCAGGAGTTCCAGATTGAGGAGACGAATACAGGTGACTACTGGGGTGTTGCGGGTGGTATGGCTGATATGCCCGTCATCAAAAAATCAGATACAGAATATGACTATAGTCCAAAAGGAGAGTTCATAACTTTCAAAGAAAGCGGTCAGGTCGGCCGTCGTTGCTTCAAGATGATGGACGCTGAATATCCAACCGGACAGTGGAATACACTCGACCTCTACTGCCATGGCGATACCAGCATGCATGTGGTGAATGGAAAAGTCGTCATGGTCCTTTATCGTAATAAACAAAATGATAACGGGATGGAATCACCGCTAACGAAAGGAAAAATCCAGATTCAATCCGAAGGCGCAGAAATATTTTACCGGCAAATAAAGATTCAACCGATCAGGCAATTGCCTCCGGAGTTCTTGCAATAAACACAAAAAGCTCCCGCCGCCTGCGGGAGCTTTTTTATGGGACTTGGACTCCCTATTTCTTTTTCTTAAATTTTTGTGCATGGGAAGAAGACCAAACAATCTTTCCATCCTTCAAACGGTTATCATCTTCGTAGTTGGCAGAATCAACCTTTCCGGTTTTATATGTATCCACTTCTTTGTACCAGACGTTCACCCATTCTTCGTTCTTATCCACACTGTGATTTGAAGTCCAGGCATAAAAAGTGAGATCAACCTTGGATAAACTATCACGAAATTTCTTGGCTTCTATGATTGAGTTGTCGCCTGTCATATTCATTTCGACACCACTTGAGAACATCATATAGATGCTGTCTCCGATAGTAGCTCTCAAAGCTGCCATATCATTATCCTGCCAGGCCTTATAATTGTTAAGCACGGTTAATACATCGGCCGGTTTTCCCGGAACAAAGTTTGACGAATAAACGGCAGTATAAGGCAATGGAACGCTGGGTGCTGCTGTAACGCTGTCCTTTGCAGGAGTCGCAGTTGAATCCGTACTGCCGCCACTGCAGGCAATCAGGAAAATAGGGATCAAAAAAATAGCGGAAAGCTTTTTCATTTGCTGTTATATTTAAGTGATAAAAAAAGTCTTTAAGGATTCAAAGGTGGCGGGCATCAAAGAGTAGGAGGAAAAATCAGCCGCTCAAACAGCATCCATGTAATGAAAGTTACTTATATGGAATCGGCTGCACAATTTTTTTTATCATGGGGTGGTCCTGTAAGGTATGCCTAGGGACTAACCACCCGCTATTGAATTGATTTACAATAAAATAGAGTGAAATGAAACCGCTATTTGTTTTACTGATATCCTTCGGTTTGGCGATTTTTGCCATGAAGCTATTGGCACATCATATCGACTTCGCGAGGGCTGCTCGCATCGCTATGTCGGCCATGTTGCTGTTTACAGCCATCGGCCATTTTGCTTTCCCCCGGGGAATGATGATGATTTTACTTCCTTTTATTCCATTTCGGCTGGCGCTGGTTTACATAACGGGAATCATCGAAATAATGGCAGCTATTGGATTACAAATCGCAAGCCTTAAAAATCCGACAGCTATATTATTAATCATTTTTTTTATTCTCGTGCTTCCGGCAAATATCTATGCCGCTGCAAAACATATCGATTATCAAACAGGTAAGGAAGATGGAAAGGGACTCAATTATCTCTGGTTTCGCATCCCATTACAAATCCTGTTTATTATTTGGACCTGGATGAGTACGCAATAAATTCCGCCAGCTATTCACAATCATTTTCAATACGACCGAAAACGACTGGCAGGTATATCCGGCTGCAGGTATCAAATGGAAGTTATCATAAGTTGCTTCGATTTTGCTCTTTCAGAGACTGCTCAATTTGAAATATCCCAGATGGATAATATCATCCTGAAAGGATTCAGCAGGCAGGAGTTCAATCTGATATTTTTCCTTTTGGGCTGGCGAAAGCATTTCTTCGATTTCGTATAAATCGTCCACATCGATACCGTATTTATCATCAATATGCGACTCGGCACCGGGGAAATGATTGTCCCGGAAGAACAAGGTTTCTTTGGCTTCTTTGTAGGCAGCTGATCGGTTAACCTTTACCGTTAGCAGATTATAATGCTGCTCCTCAAATTTGTTTTCCTGGTAACCGCCCAGGTTAATAAAAAACAATCTGGGCGCCTGATGGGTTATTTCTTCATTTTGCTGCCGGGCGTGAATCTTAATTTGAAACCCGTCTATCTGGTTCACTTCCCGCCATGCATCAATATGTATTTTTTCGGGTCCGGGCCAGAATTCCTGAATCTCAGGCACCAGGTCCCTCAATTCAGCAGCAATTCCAAAGAAAATATCATGTTGTTCCGTGTGCCTTCCGGGCGGTTTGCAGCCCAATAACAGCATGTATAATTTAAGCGGGATCATATTCATTACTTATCCGGTAAAAAGTCTATAACTGGTTCAAATTTAATGCATTGAAGACAGTCCGCGGATATAATTTTATTTGATTTAAAACGTTATTATATAAGCCCTTTTTTGAATAACCAACTAATGCCCCTATGAAAAAACATCTACTCATTTTCATTATTGCTGTCGGTCTTTCTTCATCTGTGTACAGCCAGCTTATGGTAAGCAAGATGCTTGGGAAAAATGCGGAAAACGCTCAACTGGGATACGGTTTCTTCACCTTCCTCGATTTTCCGTTAGGCAATGAGCACACCAGTATCAGGCTTGAATTATTGGATATGGCCTATTACCCTCAAAAAAATTCCGATATCTATAGTCCGATCGGATATCTTTCTATCAAGGGAGGTTACAAATACGTATTCAGTGAAGACCAGGCTGGATTTTATATCGAACCCTCGGTGGGTTATTGCCGTGTGGTAAACTCAGGAGCAGAAAATTTTACAAATGCTGATTCTAAAGACGGTGTCGCGATGGCACTCGAAGGAGGGTATAGTCTGGCCGTTGGTCAAAAAGACAATACGGTCAATTTCGCGCTCAAATATGAAACGGATAATGCCGGTTCGGGATTTATAATAAACTCCGTCGGATTCCGCGTAGGTATCAGCTTTCACATATTCAGGCGTAAGGATTCTTACTAAATTCTGCCCGGCCGGACAGTCTTAGTGTTTACTTTCCTTACATTTATTATTCAATTTTGATTGAATGGCTGAAGAACGTCCGGATGAGGTGAATCTTCAGGATGAAAATTCCATACCGGGATCGAACGCCGATAATAACTTGCTCCAACCTGAACCAATCCAAAATGAGGATATGGAAGTACATCATCATCCGGATTTAAAACATAAAAAAAAGCGCTGGACGGAATATTTTCTTGAATTTCTGATGATCTTTCTGGCTGTCACCCTCGGTTTTCTGGCAGAAAATCTACGCGAGCATATTTCTGAAAAGGACAGGGCAGAAGTTTTTGCTCAATCTCTCATTGCCGACTTTAAAGCGGATACGGCCACTCTTCATCAGTTGATATTTTATACGAAAGAAAAAATACGGATGATTGACTCGCTTGATAAGGATCTTCATGCGGCAAGAAACAGGACCAATGATTCGCTGTTATATAATACGATCCTCTATATTATTTCGACTTTCCAGTTTGATAATATCAATGGAACCTATGAACAGATAAAAAATTCCGGTTCAATGAGGTTTTTTAAACAGACAACTGTCAATAATTTGAATAGCTATGACGCGGCCGCCGAAAAATTGAAACTGATGGAGGATTGGGAGAACAAGTTTCTATATGAAAAGCTGATACCTCAAACACAGGAGATGATTAATTATAAAGTGATGGACGACCTGCGAAATCGCGGTCATATTGAGCACGAAATGTATATCAGGAATGTAAATAATCAGCCGGCAGATATATTAATCAACCAGGCCGATGTGATCAAAAATCTGCGACGGCGCCAGTCGGTTCAGCATAAGGTATTGCTTCAAAAAGCAGAGGAAATTATTGCAGAGTTAACCCGGGAGTTTCATTTAAATCATTCCGAATGAGCGAAGTTTTACACGGAAATATCGTTCGACTCGAACCATTGGAGGATCGCCACGCAGAGGGCTTGGTGCGTGCATCGATGTCAGACGACGGTCTTTACAAGTGGAGTCCTGTGCCCCAGGGAATGGAAGAGGTAAGAAAATATATTCAGACTGCTCTCGAATGGAAGGAAGCGGGAACCGCTTTACCATATGCCATAGTTCGTGTTCAGGGGAACATCGTGATCGGTTCTACCCGGTTTTTTCAAATCGAGCGATGGGCCTGGAAACCTGATCATCCAAGACATGGACGGGCTCATCCGGATGCAGCGGAGATCGGTTATACCTGGCTTGACGGCACTGCGATTCGCACAGGCGTGAATACGGAGGCGAAGTTCCTTTTATTGCAACTCGCTTTTGAAAAATGGCAGGCATACCGGATATGTTTACATACCGACGTCCGCAATGACCGGTCAAAAACAGCGATCGAGCGGGTCGGAGGAAGATTTGAGGGTGTTCTTCGTGCCCACCGTCTGGCAAATGACGCCACACCAAGAGATTCCGCGAGATTTTCTATCCTGCTTTCCGAATGGCCGGAAGTGAAGCAGCGACTAAAAAAATTGCTGGATCGTTCATAATAAATTAATTCAACGCTGATCAGATAAGATGAAAAAATATCAGGGCTTGGCCACCATACTTTTGAGATTCGCCCTGGCGGCCGGATTCTTATCTGCTGTAGGAAGCCGGTTAAGTTTATTGGGCAGCCATTCATCCGGATGGACCAGCTTTCTGGATTATACAAAATCCGTAAACTCATTTCTACCGGCATCCCTGATACCTTTCCTGGCCATCATGAGTACAACACTGGAAACGATCTTTGCCTTTTTATTATTGATAGGATATAAAACCAGATGGGCGGCGTTCGGGGCATCCATGTTGACACTATTATTTGCCCTGACAATGGCTTATTCGTTCGGACTGAAAGAGCCGTTGGATTATTCTGTATTCGCTTTCAGTGCATCGGCATTTCTTCTGTCGACCATGAATGATTTTCCCCTGAGTATTGATCAGAAGAAATTCCCTGTTAACTAAGTGTTATCCAAAATATGCCTGGATTGAGATAATTTTTATCGAATTTTGTTGCGAAATAAATAAGGGTTCTGATGGAAGAAATCGAAGTGCCTACGGAGCATCTTCATGAAACGATCGAAGAAGAGGTTGAGGAAGCGGTTAAAAAAAATGAACATAAGGGCGGCATGCTGATAGCCATTTCTACTGCCCTCATGGCCGTTTTTGCCGCATTGGCCAGTCTCCTGGCGGGCCATCATTCAGACGAAGCCGTCATTGAACAGATAAAGGCCTCTGATCAATGGGCGTTCTACCAGGCGAAGGGAATCAAAGATGAAATACTATCGTTCTCTAACAGTCCGGATAAAGAAGCCCGGAGTGCAAAATATAAATCGGACCAGGCAGAGATCCAGAAGAAGGCGAAGGAATCGGAGGATGCGTCACACGCACACCTGGAGCATCATGAAATTCTTGCAAGAGCAGTTACATTGTTCCAGATTTCCATCGCCATTTCTGCGATTGCCATACTCACCAAAAAAAGATTTCTGTGGTATGTCAGCCTGTGCGTCTCTTGTTTCGGACTATTCTTTTTTGTAACGGGGATATTTTGAACCGTTCAGGTTCTCCTGCGCGCAAGTTTAGGAATGCCTTTTGTAAAAAACCCGGCGAGAAATCCGGGGAATCCCATCTGCTTTAATTTACCCTTTACCAAATCCTGCATCTGGGCGACGGTTAGTTGGGATGCGTGAATTTTCCTTCCTGGTAACAGTGGCTGCAATACATATTACTTTTGGAACCATCTGCATTCGTACCACCACCAGCCTTATCTTTATTCAGCGGCATTCCGCAACTCTGGCAGTTCTTGTATGTATTTTCCATGGCGGTTGATTTGGTTAACGTATATCTGTCAATGGCAAACGACCGTACAAAATTAATGACGAGGTTATAATAAACTTGCTGTATGAAAATAATTCTCACATCCCTGGCCGCTGCGGTTCTTTTTCTTTGCACAACAAACAGCTTTGGTCAGCAAAATGCCCCTTCTCAGGCGACCGAAAAGAAATGGTGGAAAGAAGCGATCGTTTACCAGATATACCCGCGAAGTTTCAAGGATAGTGACGGGGATGGCATTGGCGATCTGAATGGCATTATTCAAAAACTGGACTATGTAAAAAGTCTGGGCATTGATGTGATTTGGCTAAACCCCATTTATGCTTCACCCAATGCCGATAATGGATATGATATCAGCGACTACCAGGCGATCATGAAGGAATTCGGGTTGATGCAGGATTTTAACAGAATGCTCGCTGAGATCCATAAACGGGGGCTCAAATTAGTGATGGATCTTGTAGTGAATCATTGCAGCGATGAACATTACTGGTTTAAGGAAGCCCGCAAATCAAGAACCAATCCATACCGGAATTATTTTCACTGGTGGAATGCAGAAAATGGGAAACCATCTCCCCGATACAGTTTTTTCGATGTAAATAATGATGCATGGAAATATGATTCAGCCACAAATGCTTATTACCTGCATTATTTCGGGGACAAGCAACCGGATCTGAATTGGGAAAATCCGGCACTGCGTCAGGAGATTTATAAGATGATGCGTTTTTGGCTGGATAAGGGCATCGATGGGTTCCGCATGGACGTGATCACCATCATTTCAAAGGACACCACGTTTCCGCCCATGCCCGCCACCTACAACGGCAGCTGGGATAAATTCTACGCGAATGGTCCGCATATTCACGATTATCTGCAGGAGATGAACCGGGAAGTGCTGAGCAAATACAATATGATGTCTGTAGCTGAAGGCATGGGTATTTCGACAAATGATGTTCTGAATTTTGTAGATGCTGACCGGAAAGAATTGAATATGGCATATCATTTCGAAGGTATGGGGTATGGTTATCTGCCGGGTAAATGGAAAACACCCGATCCTACTGGTTATGACCTGGTGGGCTTTAAAAAACTCTATTCGCGCTGGGATTCTGTTTTTGCTGAAAAAGGTTGGGGAACCATCTACCTCGGCAATCACGATCAGCCCCGCATGTTGACGCGCTGGGGAAATGATGCACCCGAATTCAGGGTTTATTCTTCCAAATTGCTCACGACATTCTTAATGACCATGCGTTCAACACCTTATTATTATTACGGCGACGAACTGGGGATGATGAATATCAAATTCGATAAGATTGAGGATTACCGCGATATTGAGACCCTGAATATGTACCAGAAAATAAAAAACGAGGGCGGAGATTTACATGCTTTTATTGAATCGCAGAAAAATGGCGGTGCCCGCGATAATGGACGCACGCCCATGCAATGGTCGGATACAACGGAAGCCGGTTTTACCAATGGAACACCCTGGATCAAAGTAAATCCGAATTATACTTCCATCAATGTAACCGCGGAAGAAAAGGATCCAAATTCCATTTTGAATTATTTTAAGAAAATAGTCAGGCTGCGTAAAACAACGCCCGCACTGATCTATGGAAAATATGAGTTGCTCGATAAAGACAATCCCTCCATCTATTGTTATACACGTGAACTAAATGGTAAAAAAATACTTGTTCTCCTGAACTTTAAGGCGCAAACCGTAAAGGCAAATACAGGGTTGGATTTGAGTAAGGCCAGGATTTTGATCGGCAACTATGCAGATCCTTCATTAACGGGCACATTAAGGCCTTATGAAGCTTGTGTATATCAATTGCAATAAATTACCAACATGAAAAAATTATTCTGCTTCCTGTTTTTGCATCTGCTGTTCAGCGCATCCTTTGCCCAGCAGGCACCGAAGTTATTGGTTCGTGGTGACGATATGGGGTACACACATTCAGGAAATGAAGCCCTTATCACGTGTTATCAGCACGGCATTGAAAAGTCCATTGAAGTGCTGGTCGCTTCTCCCTGGTTCCCTGAAGCCGTTAAACTATTAAAACAGAACCCCGGTATTGACGTGGGTATTCATCTGGATCTTACGAGTGAATGGGAAAATATAAAATGGAGGCCACTGTCGGATTGTCCGAGTTTGAAAGATTCAGCCGGATATTTTTTCCCGATGGTTTTCCCCAACGAGAATTATCCGGGCAGAGCCATTTCAGAGCACCGTTGGAAGATTGAAGATGTGGAAAAGGAATTCCGTGCGCAGATTGAACTGGCATTAAAAAATATTTCGAATATCAGTCACTTCTCAGCTCATATGGGTTGCACCAATCTGTCTCCCGAAGTGCGCACTTTGACGATCAGGCTGGCGAAGGAATATAAAATACCGGTGGACCCGGAATGGGATTATAAGGGATTCATCGGATATGATGGTCCGAATAAAACATCCGGAGAAAAAATAGAGAGCTTTATCCGTATGCTTAACAAGCTGGAGCCGGGTAAAACCTATATTTTCCTGGATCATCCCGGACTTTGTAACGATGAATTAAAAGCCATTTATCATATCGGTTATGAAAATGTTTGCGAAGACAGGCAGGGTGTCACCGATGTATTTACCAGTGATAAAGTAAAAGCGGTCATAAAGCAAAAAGGGATTCAGCTGATTACCTATCGCGATCTGAAATAATCGCCGTGACTATCAAGTTTAGTGCGTTCGCCGTTGGATCGTCGATGGGGAAATCGTCACACCGGATGAATAGGTCCAGTTAAAACTAATGTTGGAATCCGTAACCGTCATCGTGCCTGTATAGGTAGTGTTGTTTAATTTAAAAGACAATGTATACGTTCTGTTGGTCAGCCCTGTAAGGGCCACCAAACCGACTGCAGGTGCAGCCGCCGTGGATCCGGAACAAGGAAATATCAGGGCCGAACTGATATCCACTTCAAATCCGCTTTCCGACACCTGAATGTCCCCATTGCTATTGAGTAAGGGTGAATGATTGTACAGGTTGGTAGTATGCGCAACAAAAACCAGCCCGGTATCGGAATAATCTACCGGCGTAAGATTTATCTGGTCGTCTGCTGTAAGATTTTTCACAACAATCACATCACATGTTGCCGTTATGGTATCAGAAAATATACTATCCGTAACAATAACATTTCCATCCGTACTGTCATTCGAACCATTGATATGGGATTGGAAGTTCGCTTTCACGGTGTAGGTACCCGGACTTGTAAAAATGTAGATCGCACTGTCGGTGTTGGGTGTAGGCCATATATGCCCGCCCGAGCTGGATGTCCAGGCAACATTTGTATTGGTGACTTGTCCGGTTAACGTGGCATACAGCGGTTCACCTATCTTAACGGTAGTTTTCGAAAGAAACAGTATGGGTTTATCAATTGTAGTAACAGGATTCTTTGAGCAGGAGAGAATCAAAAAAGAAAGGGCAAGGATTAAAAACAACAGGGATTTAATATTATTCATAATCAGTTATTTGTCATAATCAGTTTTGGGGAAGGAGGCTGCCACTGTTTTATAATAACTGACTATGATGCCCGGGGGTTGCTTTATATTCAATAAAATCACCCTTTTTGGGTGCCCTGTTTAAAGATAACTCAGCCACCATTTTTCCTTGTGCCGGGATTTATAACTGTCGTATTTCCTGCAAAGCGGGTAAAGGATCAGAATGAGGGCTATCCAGATCAGGTATACGGCGCCCAGACTGAATCCATAACCTTTAAACCGGGGCAGTTCGGTGATCCACGTATCAAAAGAAACCATATCATACCAGTGATAACCTGTCAGCACTGCAGCCAGCATGGCCCCCAGGTGAATCAGCAAAAGATGACACAAGTAGTAAAACATGGGAACCCTTCCGTACACTGAAATGAATTTCGTGAACCGGTTGGATACATTCTCTGTCGCGCTTAGGAATATCATGGCAAATCCCTCCGTGACCAGCAGGTAATCCAACGATGGCGGGTATTTGTGAACATTCAAAAAAGACAGCAGCGTAAGCATCGGGCTGGCCTGTGAAGTCCAGGTATACAGATCACCATATACATTAATACTTCGGATGATGATAAAGAGAATCCAGGAGCTGACACCGATCCGTAGAAGGATTTTTCTCCTCTTCACGGGGTCAAAATCTTTGGCATATAATCCTCCCAGGCAATATCCAAGGGTCATTACTCCCACCCAGGGTATTACGTGATAAAATTCTGCGATAAGCACCTGGCCCATCTGGAAGAATTTCTGCTGGTGAAGTATACCCCAAAAAAATCCCAGCGTATCATTTTCCGGAACCACGGTTTTATCGAGCAGGTTATGACCCGCCACCATGATCAATCCGAAGACCAGCAGTAGCTTTCGAGGCAGGAAAATCAGTCCGGCCAGGATCACCATACAAAGACCCAGGACCCAGATTACGCCGAATATGAAAAAATTAAAATGAATATTATAGAACCATTCGAAATTCACGACGGTTTCTTCGAGGACCATTAACCAGATGCCCCGGGTTAACAGGAAAAAAGACAGCTGTTTTTTTGTCTTCCGCTGACCGGATAAAAAAGCGGAGGTGCCGGCCAGTAAAACAAAGATGGGTGCACAAAAATGTGTGATCCAGCGCGTGAAGTAAAGTGCTACGGTTGTTTTATTTAAATCCAACGGATCGTACAGAAATGCGTCCGCATGAAAATAATCGCGTACATGATCCAGGGCCATAATGATCATGATGAGTCCCCTTAACAGATCTATGGAAGTTATTCTTTTGGTTGTTAGCGTGTTCATCAGTTGATTTACGGGTTCTTCTGATGAAGTTATGAAATCCGCCATACAAACAAAAAAGCCAACCCACTTCTGGCGGGATGGCTTTTAAACAGAATTTAATGGATCTAATTTTTAAACATGACCGATTCAAGGGAATGAATAATCCCATTGGTAGCCACAACGTCATGGCTCTGAATGACAGCGCCATCGACGGTTGTATGACCATCTTTTACATGCACCACCAGTTGCTTACCATTGACCGTTTTTAGCTTTTCACCATCTTTCAGGTCTTTGAAATTGATTTTACCTTCCACGACATGATGATTTAATAAGTCGGTCAGTTTTGTTTTATTTTCCGGTTTCAGTAAATTATCAAGTATGCCCTTGTCCAGTTTCGCAAAAGCGATATCTGTTGGCGCAAAAACAGTGTACGGCCCCTTGCCGCTTAGTACCTGATCCAATCCGGATGCATGAACACTTTTTTTCAAAGTGGTCATGTTCTTTTCCACGTTTACTAGCTGTGTGATATTAGACATATGACTTTATTTATTTGCCGGTAGAATAACCGGCAACGATGTAATGTAGACGTAATGATTATCCGCCCGATGTTAATGTTTGCCCTATTCCGATAACAGCGTATTTTTAACTGTTAAGAAACATAGTTGGGGCTTTTCTTACTCATACATTCTGTGGGTTGCCATTAAAAACGTCTTATTCACAATACAAATACATACGATGAAAAAACTATTGCTTATAACGTTCTTCTTCCCACACTTGTATTTGACGGCCCAGACCCCTTCAGAAAATTATCGGGTGGACTCCGCCTCGGTCGTTCATGCCGGTATTCCGAAAGGCGAAATCATAAAATTGGTTTTCGACAGCTCAAAAATATTTCCAGGCACTACGCGCGATGTATCAATATATGTTCCGTCAGAATATAATCCGGGACAACCAGCCTGTGTATATATAAACCAAGACGGGATCCAGTGGAATGCGCCGGTCGTTTTTGATAACCTGATTTACCAAAAAGAAATGCCCGTTACGATTGGCATTTTCATCACACCAGGTATAGTAAAAGTAAAAGATCCTTCGAACGCGCTGAATCGTTTCAACAGGAGTTTTGAATACGACGGGCTGGGAGATGCCTATGCGCGATTTTTACTGGAAGAAATTTTACCGTTTACAGAAAAACAGCATACAGCAGATGGCCGCGCCATTCACCTGTCAAAAAACGGGAACGACCGGGCCATTGGCGGATCCAGCAGCGGAGCCGTCTGTGCTTTTACGGTTGCCTGGGAAAGACCGGCTGAATTTTCAAAAGTATTTTCTTCCATCGGCACATATATCGGCTTGCGTGGCGCTGATCGTTATCCGATACTGATCAGAAAATTTAAACCCCGTCCCCTCAAAATATTTTTACAGGATGGTTCCAATGATTTGAATATTTATGCCGGCGACTGGTGGATGGCTAACCAGACCATGGAACGTGCACTCATCTTTTCGGGTTACCAGGTAAATCATGTCTGGGGTGAGGGCCAGCACAATGGCAAACAAGGCACATCCATTTTCCCGGAGGCCATGCGTTGGCTCTGGAAGGACTGGCCAAAAGCAACGGTTCCCGGAGAAACAAAAAATCAAATCCTCAACGACATCCTGATCCCCGGGGAAGAATGGAAATTGGTGGGACAAAATTATAAGTTTACCGAGGGTACGGCTGTAAATCAAAAAGGCGAAGCATTTTTCCAGGACATACCGAATTCGAAAACGTACAAAGTGGATCTGGATGGTAAACTCTCGGACCTGAACATCAACGCGAAACGGGCGAGTGGAACTTCCTTTGGTCCGGATGGCAGGCGCTATACCATCGCGGGTGCAACCAAACAGGTGATTGCCTACGACGAGTCTGGGAAAGAAACCATCATAGCCGACAGCATTTCCGGGAATGATATTGTGGTGGCGAATAATGGCAACATCTATGTGACTTCTCCGGATGGAATTGAAAAACCGAGTAAGTTATACCTGATCAGACCGGGAGGAACAAAAGAAGTAGTTGATGAAGGATTGAAATTTGCAAACGGTCTGACGCTGACTCCAGATCAAACGCAACTATATGTTACTGAATCCGCCACACACTGGGTTTGGATCTATCAGATCCTGCCGGATGGGAAACTGGCATTCAAACAACATTATGGCTGGTTACATGTGCGTGATCAGGATGAAAATGCCTGGAGCGACGGGTTGCGTTGCGACACAGCAGGAAGAGTATATGTCACAACAAAAATGGGCCTGCAGATTCTTGATCAGGCGGGGCGCGTAAATGCTATTATCCCCGTTCCCTCGGGTCAGCCCTCCAATCTTTGTTTTGGCGGAAAAAACTTTGATATCCTCTTCCTGACTTCAGTTGATAAAGTATACGCCCTCAGGCTACGGACCCGCGGAGCGAATAATTTTGATAAACCCGTAAAGCCGGCCGTGCCCAGACTTTGACGAGCTAACCCATCGGATTGGCAGGAGCATGAGGACAACAGGGTGGCGTCGTATGTGGACAGCCTGAACCCGGAGTTGCCGGAGCCGGAGACTCCTGTGAGGATGACGGCTGATTCGTACTCGCTTTCTTTTCATTATTGGGTTGCACGGTTTCCTTACTACAGGATGCGAAACATACAACGAATATGATCCCCCAAATAAATAGTAATACTTTTTTCATGATCAAAGATTGATGGATGAAATAAATGAGCTCAAGGCGACTGATAGAAGAGAATTACACAGAGGCGGATCAATGATGAATCCGGATTAAAAACGGGAGATTTGAAAAGCAGGATTTCTCAGCGGATATAAATTTACTTATTCCGGAGAATAAAGTCGAATTTATTTGGCTGATAAATCCCTGGTACGGGATGTCGGTTTTATATTTTTTTCAGCCATTCATGCGCGAATTCCTTTCCTTCGAGATCGTCTGAAACAATTTTTTGAAGGAGTTGTTTTGCCTTGGCAGCATCACCGGGCAGGTTGCGTTCCATGAGGGTTACAGATTGTAAGATCTGGGCGGGATTTGAATAAAGACCCTTGTGGTTTTCCAGTTGTTCGAACCAGAACAGGGCCTTGTCATATTCTTTCAGGCGTAACGCCGTAACGCCCGCATATTCCTTGGCAATAAAAGCAGAGCTATCGGACCGGATGATGTTTTCGAATTGGGTGAGGGCTTCAGAAAATTTTCCATCATTATATAACCGGAGTCCCGTTTGCAAACTGTCGCTATGACCACTCATCGTGACTGGCAGCGTTTGCAGATGTTCCTTTTCATATTGACCAGCCAGTTGCCGCGGAGAGACGGGTCTAAAGAATGTATACGTTCCGAATATAAGACCTGACACAACCGCTGCAGTCGCGATATAGTAAACTAATTTTTTAAAGGGGATGGACCGTACGACCCGTTTCTTTTGATAGGTATCTTTAAAACGTTGTTTTTTTCGAAACGTCCTGTGCAGCCAGGTAAAATGCTACTTCTTCTGCAAAACCGGGATCTGATATAATTCTTTCCTCAAATTCCCGGATGAGCCCGGGCCCCGGTGTATTGGTAAAGTAATTCTCTATATAGTCCAGGTTGTCCATCTTAATTATTCTGTTTTATACAATTTTCGCAATCTTTCAAGACAACGAAGCCTGCTTGTTTTTACCACATCTGCTGTTTTATATTGAAGGAAAGACGCGATTTCTTTGTCACTGTAGTTGTCCCCCCAGAACATCAGGATCTGCCGGCATTTTTCTTCCAATTCATTCAGTTTTTCCCGGAGCCTGTTCCAGTCCGCCTTATCAATGAGTGTTTGTACAACGGAACGGGCGGAATCGGATAACTGCATTAAGCGGTCTGAAATCATCTCCGCACGGTGTACGGTATTCTTATTAGTCGTTCTTTTTCGAAGAAGGTCAACACATTTATTGTGGAATATCTGATAGAGGTAGGTTTTGAGTGAAGCACGGGCCTCAAAATGCGCCTTGTTTATATTATCCAGCGCCGCCAGAATGGTATCGGAATAGGCATTAAACGACTCATCTTCCGACAAAGCATGTTTGGTCATGCCTTCCCGGACAAAATAAGCAAACCGGTTGAATAATTGTTCTTCGCTCCGTCTTTTGTCCACCCCACTTTGCCTTAGCTGATCGATTAGTTCCTGGTCTGTATATCGATTTGAACCAGCGCTGTCCATTATAGTGGGTCTTTCATCCAATTTAAGAAAAATATTGGATGCTTCCGGTTATTTATGTTTCCCTGATTCTAAATCCTGCGATAAATCATTTGTCAATACATTCCGGAATAGATTATCAGAACCTTTCAAATCAAAAACGTTAATCATTTAAACCTTACAAAAATGAAAAAATTCCTATTTGCGCTGTCCATTGGATTCACGTCCCTGGCAGCCATCAGTAACTGTGCTTACGCACAAAATACTGCCCAACCTGTTGCATTCAATGACAGTAAAAATTTTAAGTCAACGATCCGCAATATGGCCGCTCTGGAAAGCCCTGCCGATATGGGCACGTATGTTCCGGACGCAAAAAATATCAATGCCAAGGCAATCAAAGATTTCAGCACCCGGTTTAACGGCGCCAATAATGCAATGTGGTTTTCAGATCGTAATGGCTTTACAACATACTTTGTAAAAGATGGTTTTGGCAACAGGGTATTTTATGATAAAAAAGGCCATTGGCAATATTCATTGATTTTTTATGGTGAAGACAAACTTCCCCGCGATGTCCGGGCCGCTGTAAAATCTACATATTTTGATATGGCCATCACTTTGGTAGAAGAAGTACAGACAACCGACGGCAAAGTGTATATCCTTCACCTGGAAGACAAAGCCAATATCAAGATCTTAAAAGTGAATGATCAGGGTGAATATGAAATTCTGCAGGACCTGTCAAAAGAATAAGAGTACCCTTCCTCTGGGAATAATATCAACCCTTATCCCGGCAACCTCTGCCCCCGGCCATCCGGGGGCAGTTTGCTTTTTCATACCTGGCTATAACAATTCGCGACAACACCGGATTCAAAACTCACTGAATCTTTCAATTTCAGGTTCACCTGTTTCTGCAAATGATTGAACATCGGTTTACCTCTTCCTAAAATAACCGGATGTATCCAGAGATGGTATTCATCCACAATGCCTGAAAGGATGCATGTTGAAGCAAGGCGGGCGCTGCCAAATAGTATCATATCTTTCCCTTCCTGCTCTTTGAGCCGTTTGATTTCCTCCTTCGGATCTCCGGTGACAAACACTGAATGTTGCCAAATGGATTTTTTTATGGTTTTAGAAAAAATAATCTTTTTATGCTGATTCATTTTGTCGGCAATGGGCAGGTCCTGCCGGGGGAAATGATCTTCCAGCGGTTTCACCGTCCAATAATTCGCCATGGCCTCATAAGTTATCCGTCCCAGTATAATCGTATCAGTTGTTTCCAGACGGTCCAATATTTTTTCACCCATCCTGTCATTCCAGATTTCAAAGTGCCAGTCCAGCTCTCCGCAGGGTCCTGATAAATATCCATCCAGGCTCAGGTTCATGGAAACAATTAATTTTCGCATGTCACTTGAGTTGTGGGGAAACTTTTTTATGATACAGGAAATAGGATGCAAAAGCAAGCGCAACGAATATAAAGATGGGCATCCACTCTGCGGCCGTTTTGCCGACAGCATAGTTACAATACACGGCGCCTATCAAATCAAAAGTCAATCCGGCGTAGGCCCATTCTTTTAGTCTCGGATAGCCGGGAACCAGAATAGCAATAACGCCTAACAGTTTGGCAATACTGAGGAATGAAATCAGGTAAGAAGGCATGTTCATCGTTTTAAAAAACTCTACTGCCTTTTCAGGTGAGGCAAGCGATGAGATGGCTGAAAATGCCATCATTAGAAGAAATAAGCCGGTGGTAATCCAGTAAAAAATCCGAATCTTTTTCATGTTTATTTTAATTTAATTTTTCTGATACAAAATTAACGGGGAGTTCCGTATTTATTCGGGTGCAAAAACGACGGTTAAGAGGGTATTTGCGACTTGGATTTTGTAACTTGAATATCATTTAAAACTTTTCAAATGAAGCATGTCGCCATTCTTGCGCTAAATGATGCGGTATCCGCCTCCGTGGCTGATCCCACCGTCATGTTTAACGGAGTAAACGATTTACTGGTCAGTTCGGGCAAACCACCGGCATTCAAGGTGCAATTGGTCGGGCTAACAAAAGCAGTGAAGCTGCATAATGGCCCATTCACGGTTCATTCCGATATCCTGATGGCGGATTTGAAGAAAACGGATTTAATCATCATCACGGCACTGGGTGGTGATATCAAAGATGCCCTCAGAAAAAATGCGGCATTTATTCCGTGGATTTCAAAACAATATAAAAAAGGTGCAGAGGTTGCCAGCCTTTGTCTTGGCGCTTTTCTGCTGGCGTCTACCGGATTATTAAATGGTAAAGAGTGTTCTACACACTGGTTGATGTCTAATGAATTCCGGGAAATGTTTCCCGAAGTGACATTGGTGGATGGAAGGGTGGTTACGGAACAAAATGGTCTTTATTCGAGCGGCGGTGCGACCTCTTACTGGAGCCTGCTCCTGCACCTGGTGGAGAAATATGCCGGGCGCGACATGGCCATCATGGCTTCCAAAGTATATGCTTTGGAAATTGACAGAAAAAGCCAGTCGCCGTTTATCATGTTCAACGGGCAAAAAGAACATGTGGATGAACCCATCAGAGAGGCACAGGATTATATTGAGTCCAGGGTGTCGGAAAGAATTTCAGTTGGTGAACTCGCTCTCAGGTTCGCCATCGGGCGGCGTCATTTTGAACGGCGTTTTAAAAAAGCCACGAAAAATACACCTGTTGAATATATTCAGCGTGTCAAAATGGAAGCTGCTAAAAAACATTTCGAAACCAGCAGAAAAAATGTAAATGAAGTGATGTATGATGTGGGCTATTCCGATACCAAGGCTTTCCGGACCATGTTTAAAAAAATCACCGGTCTGTCGCCGTTAGATTACAAAAACAAATATAGTTTCCGGGCTTGAGGCAGGAGGTGTGATGCATGAAGCCTAAACCTCAGGCCTCCAGCCTCCTGCTTCAGAGTTATTTTTTTTGTGCCTGATCTTCATTGATCAGCTTACTGTCCAGCAACCAGTTTACCATCAGCTGGGGCCAGGTTTTTAAGGATTGAAAGTTTGACCGGTAGCCCATATTAAAAGCATGATCTCCATGTGCCATAATATGAGCTTCCACAGAAACCTTTGATTTTCTATAATCTTCCAGCAACCGCATGACGGGTACGGAACAGCAGGTATCATGATCTGCGACAATCAAAAATGCGGGCGGTGCATCTGATGGAACACGGTCAGGTACGAACAAGGGACCGGGGTAAACCTGCATAATAAAATCCGGCCTGCCGTTTAGACGATCTATAGGATCAGCCGCCTTTGGATCACCTTTTCCTGAACCAAAGGCAATGGCATCCACTACCTCTCCACCCGCGGAAAATCCAAGCATACCCAGCCGAGCGGTATCAATCTTCCATTCCCTGGCCATACTTCTAACGAGTCGCATGGCACGATAAGCATCTTCAGCCGGTTGTTTATCCAGCGAATACGGTGAATTCGGTTCACGCGGTAAACGATATTTCAGAATGATCGCTGTAATGCCCAGCCTGTTTAAAAACTTTGCAGGATCAATGCCTTCGGCTTTGAAAACCAGCAATCTGAAACCGCCACCGGGACAGATTAATACCGCGGTACCATTGGCCAGGCCGGCGGGCGGAAAAAAGACCGTCAGGCTGGGGTTGTTGATGTTTTTTACCCAATAATCCTTTGCTTCTTCCGGATCATTTTTCCTGTTTTCATATCCGGGCGCCCCGTTTTTCCACAGTGGGATGACCAGCGAATCGGACTGGGCATTCAAGGACTTGCTATTTCCAAAGAAGAGGACAGAAACGAGTATCAGTGAGTATTTAGTCATTTTAAAATTTTGATCTTAAAGTTAAGACTACCGGTAACAACACACAATATCCTTACATCCTTCTCTCCAGGTTGCTGTTGGCCTGCTGTTTTTCTGCTGAAACCAGCAAGAAAACAGCAACAAAACAGCAAGCCAATAAGAAGTTGGTAAGTATCTGGGATGGCTTCAAAAGATCATTTTATGTTTAAAAAGATCGGCAAGGGTCTAAAAAAATATTTTGCAGAGCCTCTGTACACACTCTGTGTTTTGTTCTGAAAAAACTTTACGTTTTTCGAAGATTTTATGGATCAGATGAATTCTTTCCGTGGCAACAGTATTGCCGATGTTCCGGGAATCATATGAATATGGAACGAGGAATTTTTAGATCAGGAACAAGTGGCCTGGTTTTACCAGAACCGAATAAACTTCATTTTCCCCCTGAATTCCGGGACAAACACCGTCTAATCTATTATGCTTCAAAGTTTAACAGCATCGAGATCAATAGCAGTTTCTATAAAATACCGCTTTGCCGGACGTATAAAAATTGGGCAGAGATGGTGCCAGATGATTTTCAGTTCACGATCAAGTTATGGCAGGGGATTACGCATGAAGAGATATATGATCCAAACAATCTGGAACGTTTTTTTGCCGCCATTCAATGTCTGGGTAATAAAAAGGGCTGTCTGCTGATTCAATTTGCCGCGAAAACCAAAATGAATTTTTCGGGATTCGACCGTTTGCTTGAAAATATCCGCAGGTTGGATCCTCAGGAGCATTGGCGGCTTGCAGTTGAATTCCGGAATGTCCAATGGTATGCCAGGGAAATCTATGAGATCCTGGAAGAATTTAATGCCAGCATGGTATTACACGACATGCCAAAATGCATACCTCCCGGATTAAATAAAAATGCGGATTTTGTATACCTGAGATTTCACGGGGAGAACGGCGACTACCGGGGTAGTTACTCCATGCAGCATTTAGCGAATAAGGCAAATGAAATCCGCGGGTGGATGCATCAGGGGAAAGACGTGTATGCCTATTTTAATAATACGATCGGCGAGGCAGCCTCGAATCTGCAAACACTGAATGATATGATTGTACAATCCTCATAATAATTTAGATTTCAACTATATCATTGTATTCCGGGTGTCTTTTGAGATAAACTGCCACGAAAGGACAAATAACTTTTACTTTAATATTTGTCGCTCTGGCCCATTCAAGGGCAGTATGGGCCAGCAGGGAAGCAACGCCATGGCCTTCCAGTTTTTTGGGGACATCGGTATGCATCAGCCACAATAACTTGTCGTGAAATCGGTATTGCAGTACAGCCAGCTCTCCATCTGCCTGTACTTCAAATTGTTGCTGGTTCAGGTTGTTGGTTACGTTCAGATCCATTTTTAATTGTTAATGGTTAATTGTCAATGGTTAATATGAATTATCAATTGACAATTAACAATTGACAATTATGTTTCGGCTTTTCTTCATTTTAAAGTTAAAGATTAACTTTAGTTAAACGCTTGCCATGAAATCGAAAATCTTCTTTACGGTTTCTGTTATGTTATGTGCTCAGTTTTTTCTAAGGGCACAAACCAGTAATCCAAAAGTAAATCCACTCGATGTAGTCGCCTTTAACCGGTTGGTGGATTATATAAAAACGGATACGCAGGAGGCAAAAATTGCCGAATATGAAAGAAACAATATATCTCACCAAGGTGAAGAAAACGTATTATCCATCCCCATTGCGAGGGGTGTAACTGCAGAAGGACCGGAATCAGGCAGTTGGGACAAATTCCTGCCTACAGTATATCATAAAGATGCCACGGTGGGGTCACCGTTTTTAATATCCCTGTACGTACAGGGCCTGGTGGTAAATCAACTGGATACTGTTATCAATAAACCCGACTACCTGTATAATTATGATAAGATAACCGGAAATCTGTTATTGAAAAGAAATAACCAGGATCCCATTGCAGTGAACCGGGACCAGGTGAATATGTTTTGCCTGAAACTGGATAAGGGCGGCTTTATTTTTATGCGGGTCCCGTTGATCAATTCAAATGAATACTTCCAGGTGATTTCAAAAGGATCAAAATATTCATCCTATAAGTTATATAAAAACGTTTTCGTCAAAGCAAATCAGCAATCGACATCGGGTTATATGCCGGATGGTAAAAATTATGATGAATATAAAGATGTGGAAACTTATTATATGATAGACGAAACAAAGCGGGAATGGTCCGTTTTTGAACTCACAAAAAAATCTATCCGTAAAGCCCTGATCGAACAATCCCCGGCTGTAGAACAATATGTAAAGGATCACAGGGGTGATAATATTACGGAATCGTACGTAGCCCAATTGTTAGGGAAACTGAATAACTAACGCCAATAACTCACCTATTTTTCCCCGAATAGTCAACTGTGACCTAATTTGGTCGTTTTCAGCGAAATGGATGACAGGGTACTGTTTCCCTTTCCAAAATTCATTTCCATTGAACGAAATGGCCCGATAGTGGTTATATATGGTAATAGGCCCGTTTCTTATCAGAAGATAGACCGGAGGAAACAATTTGGTAACATTAACTTAATATGGGGTGTGGTAATACGAGGCTATTTTGCACCTGTTTTAATAAAATCTTCATTATGCAACAGGAATTTCAACTTCATTTTCCGCTGTTAAACAGGGTAGCCAAAGTAAGAAAATCTCCTTACTCGCTGGTGATTTTACGTGAAGGATTATATTCTGTTTCAGTTGATAAATTACCGCTGGTGGAATACTATGTTTTCTTTGACAGTCCGATAAAGGGCGAACAAATGAAACTGAAGTTTTATAAAACTGTTTCCGACGGTAAATGGTATGATAAATCTTTTTCTGAAGAGGCTGAACTGAACTCGCCAGAGTTCGGAATACCTGAAATGAACAATGAACTGAAAGCTGTGCTGGATGCTTACGATGCGGCACACACGAAACATAAAAGCCTCTCTGCCTGATACGTTTTTAAGAGCACGATTAATCTGCTGTCATCGAACGATGAATAGCGGTGATACTTTTATTGTGACTCATTTTCTTTATTAAATGCAGTATCGTTTCCTTCTGCTCCGGTGATTCTCCCGTAATCTGACTGATTATTTCCGCCAGATTAATATCAGGTAATCCGCTACCTGTATTCAAATACCTATCTGCCAGAAAATCTAGAATGCCTAGCTCCTGCATGAGATTCATTTTGCCCGCCAGGTCAAGCGGGAACTGTGTTTTCAAGTCTTCCGGATGATTGTCTTTTCGCAGGACCATTTTTAATGAGCTGATGAAATCAGCATAGATCATTCCCTGGGCGTATAAATACAATTCTATAAATTTTCTTTTTTTCCCCGGACCATTTAAATGCATGGTGAATGCATCATAAAATCCTCTGTAGAACACCGACATACATTGGAGCTTGAAACTTTTATCATAATCGTTTTGCAAATGCATCTCGATGCTGTTCACCATGCCATTGGCTTCATCCAGGAGATTTTCCACCGTTTTATCAGCAGACCTGTTGTGCTTTATCCACTCTTCAAAGGATGGTTTGCGCGTGAGAAAACAGGACAAAATAAAATGGCTGTACACTGAGCTGTTTGAATTCGCGGGTTTAATGTTGAAGGCAATAATTTCGTCATAATGAAATTTCTTCACCGTAAGTCCGGGGTTATTTCTTTCTTTCTTAAAAATATCGACCAGCTCCTGCGTTTTTTCTTTTTCGAAGAAGAAACGAAGACGTGGATCAAAATCAGGAAAGTCGAAAGGAATGATACCAAACCAGCGGTCGAAAAACGCTAATTTCTCCACATATTTCTTCAGACTTTTGAATTCGCTGTATAAACTTCGGATCTGGTTTTCAGAATAACCTTGCGTCATGAAAACGAACGATGATTATTTCAAATATACCATTCACTTCATCTCGTTTATGAGCCCTAATTGCAGGTTATTAAATTATTAAGTATTTGTAAAGGCTCCGTTACCACGCTATTGGGAGAGCGATTCTGAATCTGTTAACATTTTGGTCATATTCCCGTAACATTCCATTCACAGGATCGTCCGTCTTTTACAGCCAAATCAAATTACAACTAAACAACTTTTTATGAAAAGTTTGATCACCAAAACTTTAATAAGGTTATCGCTCCTGGTCATTATTGCTTCGTTTATTTCCAAGTCAGCCGAAGCACAGTACGTATTTAGCAATGACTCTCTGTTTAAATCAGGCCAGGAGAATACCGGTCGCCTATGGGGTTATGCCTTTGGCGATTTTGATTATAAGCCACACGCCGATTCCCTGAACCGCGGTGGAAGCAATCAATATAGCGGCATTCAAAAAAACAGGACCCTGTTTCAGTTCCGCCGTATTTACCTGGGATATGATTATAACATCTCAAAGAAATTCACCGCGGAACTATTGCTTGCGGCTGAAGACAATTTCCCACCCGGGGCGCCTCCTGTCGGAAGTGCGGCACCCGGTACAACAACATCCATGTCCGCTGGTAATTCAACCGGAGACCTGTTGTCCAACCAGAAAATGACATTCTACATCAAGAATATGAATATCCGCTGGAAAGGAATCTGGAAAGGAACGGATATGATCATTGGTGAAATGTCCACACCGTCCTTCCCCTTGCTTTCAGAAAGAGTTTGGAGTTACAGATCAATAGAAAGAACCATCGCCGATATTCGCCGTACCCCTTCCTATGATTTCGGTATCGCTTTCCAGGGTACTTTCGATCCGGCCACCAAAAATTTTGGTTACAATATCCTGGCCGCAAATGGTACCAGCGATAAACCGGATATTACTCCGTATAAATGGTTTTACGCAGATGTGTATGGCTTTTTTGCCCATAAACACGTTGTCGTAGACATCTACGCGGATTATCAAAGACTTAACTGGACCCCTACCTGGCATCATTCACGCCAGATGCTCAAAGGTTTCCTCGCCTGGAACAGCTCAGCAACGGACAAGAGTATGAACCCGGGTTCCGGATATACGATTGGGGTGGAAGGGTTTATCAATAACCTGAAAGCTGATAACGTGGCGCCGAGAATTGCAGGTGGTACCGATACCCTGAGTACTACCCCAGCCGGAATATCCTTTTATGTTCATGGAGATATCATCCCGGGGAAACTTAGATTTTTTGCCCGTTATGACATGTATAACCCGAACAATAAAGTAAATACTGCCGTTTACAAATCCTATTCAGGCAACACCAGCAACTATAACGATAATTCTTTCCATACTGTGTATAACCAGAATCTGGCCACACCTACCGTTACCTATACAACGACAGGTGACCAGACCTACAAACAAAATTTCATTACAGCGGGTTTAGATTTCAAACCGACAAATCGGGTACACTTTATGCCGAATGTTTGGTATAACAGCTATTCATCCCAGATCGCTTCCAATAAAGATTATGACCTGGTGCTGAGGCTGACTTTCTTCTTTTCATTTGGTAAGAACTATGATAACGGTGGCTACTAGTAGTATTAAAACAACATAAATAAAGAATCATGCAAAAGTTTTTAAAATCCTTAAAACAAGGTCTTACTGCTTCGGCCTTATTAGCAGTTGCGGTCACAAATGTTCAGACAGTTGCCGCCCAGGACGATAAAACGTTATTGGGTGCCGGGAGCTCATTCATTAATCCGCTGTTCTCTAAAATGTTCTCGGACTATAACGCTAAAACCGGCATTCAGGTTAACTACCAGAGTATTGGTTCGGGTGGGGGTATTTTACAATTGACCAATAAAACGGTTGACTTCGGTGCATCTGACGGTCCATTGAATGATGAGCAGACTGCAAAATTCGGCGTGCCTGTTTTGCATATACCACAGGCTTCGGGTGCAGTCGTCGTAACCTATAACCTTCCTGGTGATAATAATAACCTCAGCCTTACACCGGATATCATAGCAGATATTTTTCTGGGAAAGGTTAAAACCTGGAATGATGCACGGATCACTGCCATCAATAAGGGTGTCAATATTCCGGGCCTGCCAATCCTGGTTGCCCATCGTTCAGATGGTAGCGGAACAACCAATATCTTTACCAACTATTTATCCAAAGTAAGTCCTGAATGGAAAACAAAAGTTGGAAGTGCAGGTGCTGTAAACTGGCCTGCCGGTTTGGGCGGAAAGGGAAATGAAGGTGTTGCCGGATTGGTAAAGCAAACACCGGGTGCGATTGGATATGTCGAATTGATTTACGCGCTCCAGAATAAAATGGACTATGCGAAAATTCAGAACAAGAAAGGTAAATTCATTCTTCCTTCCATCGCCTCTGTTACCGCTGCGGGAAATGTAGCATTGCCAGCCGATTCTAAAATATTCATTACCGACACAGACGCGCCAGATGGATACCCGATTGCCGGTTTCACCTGGGTCTTAATTTATAAGGAACAGAATTATAACAGTCGCACAAAAGATCGTGCAACCAAATTATTGAAACTACTTTGGTGGAATATTCATGAAGGTCAGGCATTTACCCAGCCTCTGAATTATTCACCTTTGTCTAAGGAAGCATTGAAAGTAGCAGAGAAAATATTAAAATCGGCTACCTACGACGGTAAAGCAATTCTTTAAAATTATCAATTATCAATTATTAATTATTAATGAGGGCCGTTTTCGAAAAAGATTGGTTTGCGTTGATAATTAATAATTGATAACTAATAATTCATAATTATAGACGTGAACGATCAGAAACTAAAAACAAAGGCAAGGAGTTCCAGCGGGATGATCAGGGCAGAATCTATTTTCAAGAGATCGCTGATAGGCGTTGGAGTTGCCATGATTTTACTGGTTGTCGGTTTGATGATCACACTCATCATCGAGTCTGTGCCTTCGATGAAAAATCTTGGATTTAAATACCTCTGGAGTAAAACCTGGGATCCGGTTAATAATGTGTATGGGGCATTACCGTTTTTGATCGGTACGCTGCTGACTTCCTTCCTGGCGTTGATTATTTCCATCCCATTTTCCTTTGCCATTGCTGTTTACCTGGGAGAATATAATCCCAAGGGCTGGCTTTCCAATTTTTTAAAAAATACGGTGGAATTAATTGCTGCCGTGCCTTCGGTTATCTATGGATTCTGGGGGTTGCTGGTATTAGTGCCCCTGGTACGTTCACTGGAAATGAAAGTAGGGGTCTTACCATATGGTATTGGAATATTTACTGCGTCCCTGATCCTGGCAATCATGATCATTCCGTATGCGGCCTCTCTTGGCCGTGAAATGATACGGCTTGTCCCCTCTCCTTTGAAAGAAGGCGCTTACTCGCTGGGGGCGACCCGCTATGAAGTAATAAAAAATGTTGTTCTGCCTTATACAAAATCCGGGTTGTTCGCAGGTATTTTACTTTCTCTGGGAAGGGCCCTGGGAGAAACTATGGCGGTAACCATGGTGATTGGAAATACCAGCATGATACCAGACAGCATTTTCGGACCCGGCAACACAATGGCCAGCGTCATTGCCAATGAGTTTACAGAGGCGGATCATACCCTTTACCTTTCTGCCCTGATCGAATTGGGGCTGGTATTATTTGTTGTTACGGTCATTATCAATATGATTGGCAAAAGAATTATCAAGCGTTTTACGAACGAATAAAATATGAATGCAAAAGTAAAATACAGGGTAGGCAAAAGTAAGTTCGTTCAGGGCCTGATTTTCTTTTTTGCTTTCCTGATTACCATTCCCCTGATCCTGATCATCATTTATATATTCAGAGAAGGCATAACAAAAATCAACTGGGCCTTTCTCACACAAATACCCAAGCCGGTGGGTGAAGCGGGAGGTGGTATTGTGAATGCGTTGATTGGATCCATTCTGATCGTATTAACGGCATCTGTTATTGCCATTCCGGTCGGCATTCTTTGCGGCATATATCTGAGTGAAAACAAGACCGGAAGGCTCGCTTACTGGGCGCGCTTGTCCGTTGACGTGTTGCAGGGCGTACCATCTATTGTGATTGGTATCGTCGTATATTTCTGGGTTGTAAAACCCATTGGTACGTTTTCAGCTCTGTCCGGAAGCGTCGCCCTGGCTATTATGATGTTGCCGATTTTGATCCGGTCTACGGAAGAAACGTTGAAAATGATTCCTTTTTCCTTAAAAGAAGCAGGACTTGCCCTTGGTCTTCCGTATCATAAAGTAATTCTCAAAGTGATCGTTCCCTGTGGCATCAGCGGAATTTTATCGGGCATTATGTTATCCATTGCGCGTATTGCGGGAGAAACGGCTCCGCTGTTATTTACCGCATTCGGAAATCCTTATTTGAATACAAATCTTGCCAGGCCGATGCAAAGTCTGCCGCTGATGATTTTCAATTATGCCACCAGTCCTTACGACGAGTGGCACGACATGGCCTGGGGCGCTGCGTTGATCCTGCTCTTTACAGTATTGCTATTAAACATTATTACAAAGCTGACAACAAGAAGATGGAACGTACAATTATAAAAAGCAGGAATTTCAATGCCTATTTTGGAACCAACCATGTGGTAAAGAATGTGAACATCGACATTCCGAAGAACAATGTAGTGGCTGTGATGGGACCTTCGGGTTGTGGTAAAACCACCTACCTGCGATGTATCAACCGGATGCATGAACTGATCCAGGGAGCTACCTGCAAGGGAGAAATGATCCTGAACAATGAGAATGTATATGAAATGCATCCCATTTTTGTACGTTTGAAAATCGGTATGGTTTTTCAAAGACCCAATCCCTTTCCCAACCTCAGCATTTATGATAATGTGATTGCCGGTTATAAACTCAACGGTATGAAGTTGCCGAAGGCGGAAAGGGATCAAAAAGTGGAAGAATCGCTATCCAAGGCAGCACTCTGGAAGGAAGTAAAGGATTCGCTGCATAAAAAGGGGACATTTCTTTCCGGCGGTCAGCAGCAGCGTTTATGTATCGCGCGCGCGATCGCGATGGAACCGGAAGTTCTGTTGTTGGATGAACCCACGTCTGCACTGGATCCGATTTCCACTTCCAGTATTGAAGAGCTGCTGCATGATCTGAAGAAAAACTATACGCTGGTTATTGTAACACACAATATGCAACAGGCAGCCAGGGTGAGCGATAAGACAGCATTCTTTTATGTGGGTGAATTGGTGGAATACGACGATACAAAAAAAATGTTCACCAATCCATCGGATCAGCGAACGCAAAATTATATAACCGGAAGATTTAGTTAGGCCTAACTTATAACCAAGATATCATGTCACAATTAGAAATAGAACTGAAGCAGTTAAAAGTGGAGATCATCAATATGTGGAGCCTGGTGCATTCACAGGTTGTTAAGTCGAATGTCGCCATGGTGAACTTCGACAAGAATCTTGCCCGTGAAGTAGTGAGCCGGGAAAAAAGAGTGAACGGTCTGGAATTGAAAATTGACCGTGACTGTGAAAATATATTTGCGTTGCTGACGCCGGTGGCAGTCGACCTTCGCTTCGTGTTGGCCGTTTTGAAAATCAATTCGAATCTGGAACGTATCGGAGATATTGCGGAAGGCGTGGCGAAATATATCCTGAGTGCTGACAAGCCGTTCAATCCTGAGCTCCTCCGCATTACGGAAACAGTAGCCATGTATGACGAAGCCATCAATATGCTGGAAGATACGCTGACGGCTTTTGAAAAAGAAGATACCCAGCTGGCACGGAGTGTATTTCAGAAAGATGAATTCCTGGACAAGATCAATATGAATGCGACCAATGCAACCTGTCAATACCTGGTGGAACATCCGGAAGATGCCTACCCGGCCCTGATCAATCTGTCTGTCATCAGAAGACTTGAAAGAGTGGGTGATCAATCAAAAAATATCGCCGAAGAAACGATCTTTTATGTAGAAGCGAAGGTACTCAAGCACGGAGAAGCTTAAACAAGTGTGGGAATATGGGAGTATGGGAATATGGGAGTTTCAGAATATCACTCCCATACTCCCATATTCTCATACTACTTTAGTTCCGCATTCTTTACCAGGGCATCGGGATTCTTGAGAAACGCATCTCTGCATTCATCAGAACAAAATCCAAACACTTTCCCCTTATAGTGAACGGTGTCTGTGATGCCTGCTGTAACCGGCATGCCGCAATTTGGATCCTTCTTATTATCCACCATAGCCACCGTAAACACCGGTTTGCTGCTGTCTGTCTTAACAACCATGGTATCTGCACCCGTGGTGATTGCAGCATCACTCTCTTCGCTTTTTGGATTTTGATGACAGGCAGTGAAAACGAGACAGAGAATGATTAAATAACGCATCTGGATAATATTTTAAGTCATGTTTGACTGCAAAAATAAGCCAATTGAGGCTAATTATTTATTCAACTCTTCCATAAGCTCGGACACCATTGTCTCCGTAACATCTTCAAATTTATGTTTTTTAAAAAACTGCTCCCCAGCCGTCGACTCGGAATAAAGAACTTTTCTGATGGATTTTTTTGTAAGTTCAAATTCAGACCAGCTTTCTGCTTTTTCATCAACCAGGTAGTATGTAAGAATGTCTTTGTACTCATCATAGTCCTTTCCATCGGGAATATATCCGTAGGATGATTTTTGATTGTATGGGACAAAGATATTTTTGTAGAGTTTGTAACAGGAATATTTTGGCCCTTTGGCAATGACCTGAAAAAATTCATTTGAATTAATAAGTGGAACATTTATAAAAATATAACCTCCATGCTCCAATTTGAGACAAAACATTTTGACCTGATCTTTATAAACAGCAATGGGTTCCTCATTATTTTTTTTCAATAGCAAATTACCACTCGCTTTATTATAATTATAAAAATAATCGGATCGCTCAGTTACGGAATCCAAAGGGTCAATCACCACACCTCGTACAAAGGAAGAAACCAGGTAAGGTGAACCTACCGTTTTTTTTATGTTATAAAAATTCGGATAGTAGGCATTCCAGCCTCTGCTTTCCATTTTTATAGGCTCTGAATCATTGGAACCGGAAGTCTGCAGACCATGATTATCGTCTCCATGCGAGATATAATAAATCAGATATCTGAAAGCGTTTACTTCCTGCGTATCTGTTTTGGTATTTGTTATTTGTGCTTTTAGAGGAGATAAGAATATCAGGCAAAGCGAAACTGGTAAAAAGCAGGTCGATTTCATCAGCAGTCGTTTGAATAAAGTTAATGTTATTTCCTATGATTGCATATTGTGCAACGGAAATAAACGGTGAGCCGGCTCCCGGTAATATCATTGAAATTGGTTTTCACTCTTAAAGGCATAATTTATTTTAATTAATTCCACTAAAAAGAATTGACTGCTTTATCGAAACCTTCAAATGAAAAAGCGACCTGCTTTGTTTTTTTACTAAATTGCCGACCAATAATACTTATAACGTGTATGGTTATGTCTGGGTCATCGTCTCAATTAAAGTTCTTTTTCCGTTGTGCGCTTCTTTTCACTGTGACCACCCATATTGGCTGCCATACCGATGAGCCTTCTCCCTCTGCCAGTATCTCATATAATGTCATTTCCAATGGCATGAAGAAAGACTGGAATCACCTGGGTTTTCACAGTGGTGACAGGATTCCTAACTTCACATTATATGATCAGGATGGAAAGAAGTTCGAACTTTCATCAGAATTAAAGCTTGGTAAACCTGTTGTATTGATCAGTGCGAGTTACACCTGCGATGTGACGAGAAGTAATATACCTGCGATCAAGCGTATCTCATCAAAAAATGGAACCACAGATCACTTTTTCATCGTTTATCTGATCGAGGCGCACCCCACAGATGTACCAGGTCCCTATTCGGCAGATAGAAAAATTTGGATATCCGCAAATAATATTCGCGATCACGTTGCGGCAACTCAGCCAAAAATATATCAGCAACGCGTAGACATTTCGAAAAAATGGAAACAGGTATATGATATTCATCTGCCAATCCTTTTAGATAATCCCGATAATTTCTTTTGGACCAACTTCGGAGAAGCACCAAACATGGTTTATGTGATTTTGCCAGGCAATATCGTTTACTACAAACAAGCTTGGTTTAATGAGCATTTACTGGAAGAGAAGTTGCAAGCGCTGGCAAGCATTCGTTAACATGTTTTCCGCGGTTCGCCATCGCAACAGGATCTCTCCAAATCGTAAATGATATCTTTTGGCACTACAGAATCCATCTTGAAATTTTGACTGTTCAGGAAATTAAACCATATTTGGTTTAACAGGAACTGCCATGAAGGGAAAAAAACAACTCTTTAGAATAGCCATTTGTTTTCTATGTCTTCTTTTTTGCCTTCCCAAAGCATTTTCTCAAACTGTTCTAAAGGGCCATGTTTTTAACGAGGAGGCACATAAACCTTTAGCGTCGGTATCGGTATATCTGAATAATACTTCGATTGGTACAATAACAAATGATGAAGGTCTATTTGTTCTAAAGAACATTCCGCAGGGCAAATTCAATTTAGTGGTTACCTCTGTAGGGTTTGAAACGTATACAGCCCTATTGGATTTGCGTGATCTGCCAAAAGATTTTCAAATCGTTTTAAAACCAAAAGCGGATGAACTGGAGGGATTTTCCGTACTTCCCACAGATCCCAATGGCTGGGAGAAATACGGCAAATATTTCACTTTATTAATGATCGGTACGACTCTCAATTCAAACGAAACCAAACTGATGAATCCTGAAGCTGTCAAATTCAGGTTGAATGAAGGCAATGTTTTAACGGCATTCTCAAAGGGACCGCTCAGGATCACAAATTATGCATTGGGTTATGAAATTGAATATAAACTGGAAGAATTCGAAGTGAATTTGAACACGGCTGTAGTAAATTATTCCGGCTATGCCTTTTATAAAGACATGGGGCTAAAACATCCTAACCGGGTGCGCAGATATACTGATGCGAGATTCGAAACTTATAAAGGTTCCTTGCTTCACTTCATGAGATCATTTTACGCTAACGACCTGGACGCGCAGGGTTTTGAAATGCGCAGTCTCGCAATGATCTCCAATCCTGAAAAAGAAAGGGCAAAGAAAATGTTTAAGGAATATGGAAACAAGCCAATTACTTATGAGGCAGATGCAACCTTTGGATATGAACGTACTACAGATGGCGGGATGAATCATGTAAGAACGACAACCCACACGGTCGACTCGACAGGTTTTTTTAAGAAGATGCTTAAGCAACCTGATTCATTGGTGAGTCACCAGATCGTCTTGTCAGACAGCGTTGGATTTGCCGTCGACAGTACCATCGCCGGTTTTTACTTTTCGGATTCTCTGGAGGTTTCTTATAAATGGAAGATGGTACCGCTCAGATACAGGGCATTGTCGAAGAAGACCAAGCACGAAACCATTCCGGTATCTGAATTTGTCTTCGTGAATAAAACGCCGGTATACATTGTTAGAAATGGGTTTTATTATAAACCCTATGATCTCAAGGTCACAGGATACTGGGCCTGGATTGAAAATGTATCGACCTGGTTGCCATACGACTATTACCCTGGGAAAAACTAAATACATGTATGAAAGACTGGAAGTATGGAAGACTGGAAGTGTTTGTTAAAGCAACCTATTACTATATAACTAAACTCTGCGGAATTACTTTACTGTTTTTGATTTGTTGTTTCGGTGCATTTTCACAGGCTGTTCTCAAAGGGAAAGTGATCAGCGAAGAAACGCAAAAGCCTTTGGCTTCTGTATCGGTTTATTTAAACAATACTTCTCTTGGATCAATTACCAGCGAAGACGGCTTATTTATTATCAGAGGAGTACCATCGGGTAAATTCAGACTGGTGGCATCCTGCGTTGGTTTTGAAACCTATGTAAACATGATAGATCCGGGAACCGTTGGAAAGGATTTTGTAATATCGTTAAAACCAAAGGCGGAAGAGCTCCAGAGTTTTTCAGTGACACCATCAGAACCGGATGGATGGAAAAAATGGGGCAAACTGTTTACTGATTTATTTGTTGGGGATACACCCGGCTCTAACGATTGCAAACTCACCAACCCCGAAGTGATCAAATTCCGGATGAATGCCGATAATACATTAACAGCCTATGCAAGGGAACCCCTGCAGATCGTGAATTATAATCTGGGTTATGAGATAAAATATAAACTGGAGGAATTTCAATACGATTTCAATATCAAACTGGTGAATTTTAGCGGTTATGCATTCTTTACAGATATGGGTGTGAAACATCCCAACCGGATGCGCAGATATACTGAAGCCAGACTTGAAACATATAAAGGATCTCTGTTACATTTTAAACGGGCTTTTTTCGCAAACGAACTGGATGCCCAGGGATTTGAACTGCGCAGCCTGGGAAATATTTCCAATCCTGAAAAGGATCGTGCAAAGAAATTGTTCAGTCTGCATAGAGACTCTATAATTCTCGACACGACGGGTTTGGCATTTACTACTCATATAAATCCCAATGGCCAACCATATATTAGTTCTAGTACAGAAAAGACGGAAGATTCATCCGACTACTTTAAAAAGAAACTTTTAGAGCCTGATTCCGTAATTAGTCATCAGATCATTTCATCCGACAGTATAGGTTTTTCCGCTGACAGTACTATCGCGGGTATGTATTTTAAAGACTCACTAGAAGTGTCTTATAAATTTAAAACCATCCCTGAGCGTTACAGACATCTGAACAAAGATCACAAGAATGAGACGTTCCCTGTTTCCGAGTTTGTTTTTGTGAACAGAAGACCAATCTACATTTTGAACAGCGGGTATCATTATAAACCCTACGATTTAAAAATCACTGGTTACTGGGCATGGTCGGAAAATATTTCGACTTTGCTACCCTTTGACTATAGACCCCATTAACACAAGTATGGGAGTACGAGAGTATGGGAGTATGGGAGTATGGGAGTGGAAAACGATATAGCACTCTCATACTCCCATACTCTCATACTCTCACACTTTCCCTGGCCGCTTCCCACCCGATGATCGCTGATTTCCGGTCAATGCCCCAATGATAGCCACCCAGATTTCCGGAGGAAGTAATCACGCGGTGGCAGGGAATGACATAGGCGATGGGATTATTGCCGATGGCGGTGCCAACTGCGCGGGAAGCTTTCGGATCGCCGATTTCGTTCGCGATTTCGAGATATGATTTTAATGATCCCATGGGGATCTGCAATAGTGCATTCCACACTTTAATCTGGAAAGGCGTTCCTTTTAAATGCAATTTAATTTTATCGAGATCACTCCAGTCATCACGAAACATCTTGAGCGCCTCCTGCTGATGTAAATCTGTTTTCTGTTCAAACACGGCCGCAGGGAAATGATTTATCAAGTCACCGAGGTCCGAGGTTTCCTTAACAAAGGATATATGACAGATCCCTTTATCGGTGGAAGCGAGCAGTATATTTCCAAAGACCGTTTCAGCATGACTATAATATATATGCAGATTCTTTCCTCCCTGCTGGTATTCGCCGGGCGTCATTCCTTCTATCCGGATAAATAAATCATGGAGCCGGCTGGTGCCGGAGAGCCCGGTTTCAAAACTGACCGTGGCCAGGGTTTTCTGTTGCTGTAGCAACTGTTTGGCGTATTCAATGCTGGTAAACTGGAGAAATTTTTTGGGGCTTACCCCGGCCCATTCTTTAAATAACCGCTGGAAATGGAAGGGGCTGAGGTGAATCTGCCTGGCGATTTCATCAAGATCCGGCTGATCCTGGAAATTTTCACGTATGAAGCGGATGGCCTGTTCGATGCGTTGATAATCTAACATGACACAAAATTAGGCATGGTATGATGTGAAGACAACCCGGAAATTGCTATAATGGGGATTTTCTCTTGAGTTTATGATTGACGTTGGCCGAAGGTGAGTCGGGGGAAGTGAACGAATTAAAAAGACCGGCATTAACAATTAACAATTAACAATTAACAATTGACCATTGACAATTAAATTTAGTCTCTCCTCGAGACCTCTTTAAAGTCCTTCGAAATATTCGCATTCATAAAACCGGTCGTATCCGTCAGAATGCTGTCCCTCCTTTCCTTCATATTCACTTTAAAATCGCAGATATAACCCAGTTTGCCTTCAAAAAAAGTTACTGACAGCACTTTGAACTTCACCCGGCTGGTATCTATCTGTCGCTGGTGGTTTAAATACAGATCCATGGCGGTTTTCAGATTCTCTTCGGTTTGTTTTCTGCTGTCTTTTTTTAAGCAGGAATTAAAAAATATTCCGCCTGCCAGGGCGATGATCATGACTGCGGATTTTGATTTCATATGCGCAAAATAATTAAAAAGCCCAAAGTGTCGGTCGATTTTTACCAGCCTCAGATAAGAATATGTTCATTGAACACTTAGGGTATAAATATGACAACCATTTGAGGATGAGTGCTAATAACACACAATTAAAAGTTAAAAAAATATTAGGTCAGCATTAAATAAATCATAAATTTGGTTGTAATTAACATCGTTAAACCAAAAGACGAATTGCTTATGCCAACAAAATTTAAACTCCTGGCGGGGCTGAATACCGCGTTACTTCTTTTCCTCAGCGTTAGTCTTTTTGCTCAAACAACTATCACCGGACGTGTTTTAGGTAACACTGACAAGCAACCGATTGTTGGAGCAACAGTACAGGTCAAGGGTGGCAAATCAGCGACTTTGACCGGTTCGGATGGATCATTCAGTATCACATCCTCTCAGAAAGTAAGTGCGTTAGTAATCACCATTGTGGGTTATGAACCCCTGACAGTTCCTGTGAAAGGGAACAGCGTCGGAGATGTTCTTCTCTCCACATCTGCTACGTCTCTGAACGACGTGGTAGTAACAGGGTACACCACCCAGAAGAAAAAAGATCTGACTGGTGCGGTGGACGTTGTGAATGTCAAGGACATGAAATCCATACAGGCAGGAAGTCCCGAGCAGATGTTGCAAGGGCAGGCCTCCGGTGTTACGGTTATTACTTCAGGAGCACCCGGCGGACCGACCAACGTGTTCATCCGTGGGGTTACGTCTTTTGGTAATACCGATCCACTTTATATTATTGATGGAGTGCCTTTGAGCTTCCATGATATCAATGCAAATGATATCGAATCCGTACAGGTGTTGAAAGATGCATCCGCATCCGTCTTTGGTGTACGCGGATCCAATGGTGTTGTGATCATCACAACCAAAAGAGGTAAGACAGTTGGCAAACCAACACTTACTTTTGACGGTTATATCGGCACACAGGTTCCTTTATCAGGAAATCCCTTTCACCTGCTGAATTCACAGGAACTGGCGAATGCCCTCTGGCAGGCCAGTATCACTTCAGGCAATGTGGATACAATAAACCATCTTCCGTCTTCACAACAATATGGTAACGGCCCTACACCCATTTTACCAGATTATATCACACCAGGTGGTGCAAAAGCCGGAAGTCCCGAAGTAGATCCTTCATTATACAATGTGGACTACACTAAGGGTCCGATCTATCAGATCACCGCAGCTAATAAACAAGGCACTAACTGGTTCGGCGAATTATTCAAACCAGCCCCGATCCAGAGCTATAATATCGGAATGCAGGGCGGAAGTGATAAGTCTACTTATTTCTTCTCCCTTGGTTATTTTAACCAGCAGGGTACATTGATCGACACGTATCTGAAAAGATATATGGCGAGAATGAATACCACGTTCCAATTGACAAAGGGAATCAGCATAGGAGAAAACTTTTATACTTTTTATAAGGATAATCCGCAAATATCATATTTCGGTGAAAACACGATCAACTACGATTATCGTGAACAACCAATTATCCCGGTGCATGACAGCCAGGGTAACTGGGCTGGTTCAAACGGACCGGAACTGGGTAACTCTGAAAATCCGGTAGCAGACCAGGAACGCTCAAAAAATAACAAGGGAAGTGACTGGCAGATCATGGGCAATTTCTGGGGCCAGGTTGACTTCCTGAAACATTTTACTTTCAGAACAAGCATCGGTGGTAATGTTGAAAACAGCTATACTTATGCATTTACTTATCATTCCTATGAAAATGCTGAAAACAACGGATCAAACGGTTTCGCCGAAAACGCCGCCTACGGCAGCTACTGGGATTGGACAAACACATTGACTTACGCCAATACATTTGGAAAAAGCAATCTGAAAGTGTTTGTTGGTTCTGAAGCGATTGACCAACATGGCAGGGCTCTTTCCGGTACAAGAATTAATTATTTCTCAGACAATACGAACCTCTGGACCTTGAGCAATGGTGATCCTAAAGGCCAGGTAAACGGCAGCGGAGCAGGAGCAGCTTCTTTATATTCTCTCTTCGCACAAGGCATCTATTCTTATAATGACCGTTATCTGTTGACCGCAACGATTCGTCGGGATGGTGCATCCGTTTTCGGGGAAGATCAGAAATATGGTTATTTCCCGGCCTTTTCCGGTGGATGGATTCTGACCCAGGAAGATTTCATGAGCAACCTTACCTGGCTGAACTTCCTGAAACTCCGGGCCAGCTGGGGTAAAATGGGTTCTTACAACAACGTAAATCCTTTGAACCAGTTCACGCTATATTCTGCAGGCTCCGGTAGTTCTTATTACGATATCGGTGGAACCAGCAACAGTACAGTATTGGGTTTCCGTCCATCACAATACGGAAGTATCAACACAGGTTGGGAAGAGGACGTGATCACCAACTTTGGTTTGGATGCGGTTTTAATTAAGAACAAAGTGGAATTCACGCTCGAATATTATCAAAAGAAAATCCAGGGTCTGCTGTTCCAGGATAATGCAGGCGCAACATCTGGCGCATTTTCCAGCACAGAACCTGGTGCACAGACACCAGCGGTTAATATCGGAGACGTTCAGAACAACGGTTTCGATATGAGTGTCACTTATCATGCAACACTAAGCCCGGTTTCTAAATTGAATGTAACAGGCATCTTCACTACATACAGCTCAAAGGTTATAAGCATCCCGAATGCGGGTGGTTACTTTACAACAGGCGGTACACGTATCGGCGATTTCGTACGTAACCAACAGGGTCATCCAGTGGGATCATTCTACGGATACCAGGTAATCGGGTATTTCTCCGGTGCGGATGATGTTGCTAAATCGCCAACACAACAGGATGCTGCTCCGGGCCGTTTCAAATATGCTGATATTAACGGAGACGGAAAGATTGATGACAACGACCGTACTTTCTATGGCAATCCGAATCCTAAGTTTACATATGGTCTGAACGCCAATGCAACTATAAAAGATTTTGATATCACAGCGCTGTTTTATGGATCTTATGGTAACGAAGTAATCAACTACACGCGCTATTGGACTGATATGTGGGCTTCATTCCAGGGTAACAAGAGTATCAACCTGTTATACAACTCATGGACGCCTACAAACCTGAATCCAAAGGCGCCGATTCTCGAAAACGCATCTACGTTCAGTACGAATACTGTTCCGAATTCATTCTATAAAGAAAGCGGATCATTCTTCAAAATGCGCTCGCTGATTATCGGATATACATTACCAACTGCCCCATTGAAAAGCATAGGTATTGATAAGTTTAGAGTTTATCTACAGGGTTCAAACCTTTTCACGATCACAAACTATACAGGTCTTGATCCTGAAATCGGCGGATCTTCTCAGGCTTTTGGAATCGACTACGGACAATATCCTGGCAACCAGAAATCTTATTCCGTTGGTTTGAGCGTTACTTTCTAACTCATTGAATATCTGTTAAATTAAAATATATGAAAAAAGCAAATTTTAAAATATTTCTTCCGCTCGGAGTCACCCTTGTAGCACTGGTGTTCTCATGTAGCAAAAGCTTTTTGACGAAACCACCCGTTGGGAGTTATACGCCGGACGTCGTGGCGACCAAAGCGGGTGTTGCCGGTCTGTTAATCGGAGCTTACTCTATGCTCGACGGATTCGGTGGAGCGGGCACGGCAGTACCAGGCGGCGGCGCCTGGGTTTCCGCAGGCGACAACTGGGTGTATGGCAGTGTATGCGCTGATGATTCTCATAAAGGGTCAGATCCCGGGGATCAGCCGGATATTGTTTCCCTGATGACATGGTCAGAATCTACTACGAATAATTTTCTGGAAGGAAAATGGGAAGCCATGTACGATGCCGTACAACGCGCAAATGAAGTTATGCGGGAACTTCGTCTGGCAAAAGATATTGAAGCTGCAGATACAACTGAATTTGTAGCTGAAGCCCGCTTCCTGCGCGCTTTTTATACGATGGAATTGAAGAAAATGTATGGTAATATTCCATATGTAAACGAAGACGTGAGTTATGTAAATGGCAACTGGCGCGTTCCCAATAGTGCGGACGCAGCTACCAACGATACAGAAGTATGGCCAAAGATTGAAGCAGATATTAATTACGCTATTTCCAATTTGCCGGAAAAACAAGGCGACGTTGGAAGGGCGAACAAATGGGCAGCTGAAAGTCTGCTTGCGAAAGCCTATATGTTTCAGCATAAATATTCTGATGCGCTGCCTTTGCTGACCACCATCATTGCCAGCGGTCAAACCTCAGGCGGACTCAAATATGCGCTGAACGCCAAATTTTCTGATAATTTCAATGCAGAAACTAAAAACAGCAGCGAATCTGTATTTGCGGCTCAGAACTCAGTAAATGACGGATCCACAGCAGCAAACGCCAATCAGGGGGATGTACTGAATTTCGATTACCAGGGACCGATCGGATGCTGCGGATTCAATCAGCCTTCTTACAGTCTGGTGAATGCATACAAGACAGATCCCGTTACCGGTTATGCTATGCCGGATAATTACAACACGGGCAACCTGAAAAATGATCAGGGTCTGAAATCAACTGACACGTATACTCCGGATACTACAACTCCAGTGGATCCGCGTCTTGACTGGACCGTAGGTAGAAGAGGTATTCCTTATCTCGACTGGGGTGTGAATCCCGGATTCGTTTGGGTTCGTAACCAGGCAAGCGCTGGTCCATACCTTCCTCTTAAAAACGTTCCTTACAAATCACAGGTTGGTGTGTATACAGACAAATCATCCTGGACACCTGGTTACTCAGCGATCAACATCAATCTGATTCGTTTTGCAGATGTGTTGCTCTGGGCCGCAGAATGTGAAGTAGAAGTGGGCAGTCTGGATAATGCGCAGACTCTTGTAAATCTGGTTAGAGCCAGAGCATCTAATCCGGCAGGTTTTGTACCGGGTTCTGTTGCGAACTACAAAGTTTCTCAATACTTAGCCGGATTTTTCGCAGGAATCGGTCAGGCAGGCGCTCGCAAATATGTTCAGTTTGAAAGAAGATTAGAGCTGGCGATGGAAGGCCAACGCTTCTTCGACCTGGTACGTTACGGAACAGCAGTCACTGAACTGAATGGATATGTCGCCCATGAAGTAGCTGCAGGATATAACCTGATGGCCGGGGCGACATTTAAACCAACATCTATTTATTTTGCTATTCCACAACAGGAAATAGACGCCAGTACTGAAAAAGGTGTACCAACCTTGAAACAGAATCCTGGATACTAAACCGTTTTTATAATTCAAAGCGAAATCCTGTCTCGGTCAGTCCAGACAGGATTTCGCTTTTATAGTCGATTCTTTTTATTGTTGAAACATTTATATTGCAGCAGAAAATTTATTCAATGTTCGATTTGCCAGGTACCCGGTATTTATTTTTTACTCTCCTGATATGTATTTGTTTTTCCTGCAACCGGCATAAGACTTTATTCGAAACGATTTCATCGGATCATTCGGGCATCCATTTCAAAAATGAAATAAAGGAAACGGATTCCATGAATGTGCTGAATATTTCCAACATCTATAATGGAGGCGGCGTGGGCATTGGTGATTTCAACCAGGACGGTCTGCCGGATATTTATTTCACCGGCAACCTCGTGCCAAATAAATTATACCTGAACAAAGGAGATTTTACATTCGAAGATATTACTGCTGTCTCCGGTGCAGACGGGGAGGGGAAATGGTGCCGCGGAGTCACGGTGGTGGATATCAATAACGACGGCTGGCCGGATATCTATGTGTCTGCAACCATCGACCCCAGGGCAGAAAAGCGAAAGAATATTTTATATATTAACCAGGGCCTGGGCAAAGACGGCATCCCGCACTTCAGGGATATGGCCGCTGAATACGGACTGGCAGATACCAGCTTTTCCACGATGGCTGCTTTTTTTGATTACGATAATGACGGCGATCTGGATATGTACCTGGTCGTAAATGAAATTGTGAATTCAACCATTCCGAATGTTTTTCATAAACTGGCGAGAGATGGTTCGTTTAGCAGCAGTGGTAAACTATTCCGCAACACCTGGAGCGATTCTTTAAAACATCCTGTATTTACGGATGTGAGTAAAGCTGCCGGTGTCGCCATTGAAGGTTATGGCCACAGCGTGAGCGTCTGTGATATCAACCAGGATGGATGGAAGGATTTGTATATTACCAACGATTACCTTCCGAATGATCTGATGCTGATTAATAATCACGATGGAACATTTACTGATCATCTGTCGGATTATTTCAAACATACTTCTTCCAATGCCATGGGCGTCGATATCAATGACATCAATAACGATGGACTGGAAGATGTGATCGTGCTGGATATGAACCCGGAAGACAATTTCAGGAAAAAGATGATGCTGAGTGGGGCAAGTTACCTGACCTATCAGAACAGTGATCTCTTTGGATACAACTATCAATACGTACGCAATACTTTGCAGTTGAATCAGGGGCCGAGAATAAATAGTAACGATTCCTTGGGTATCCCGATTTTCAGCGATATATCTTTTTATGCAGGTGTTGCAGAAACAGACTGGAGCTGGACACCCATGCTAACCGATTTTGATAATGACGGCTACAGGGATCTGATCATCACCAATGGTTTCCCCAAAGATGTTACGGACCACGATTTTATTTCGTTCAGAAATCAATCCATTTCACTCATATCCACGGCAGATTTGCTTAAACAGATCCCGGAGGTCAAGCTGCATAATTACGCCTATCACAATAATGGCAATCTCAGTTTCACGGATGTAAGCGAGGACTGGGGACTGATGGTTCCGACATTCTCTAACGGCGCCGTGTATGCGGATCTGGACAATGATGGTTTTCCTGATTTGATCGTGAATAATATCAATGATGAGGCGGGCATTTATCGTAATAATAGTAAGGAGAATCAAAAGAAACCAAACCATTTTCTGAAAATAAAATGTACAGGAGAAAGTCAAAACCTGAACGGATTCGGTGCCTGGATCGAACTGCATTATGATCATGGTAAGAAACAGGTTTTTGAAAACAGTCCTTACCGCGGATATCTGTCTACAATGCAGGATATCGCTTTCTTTGGGCTTGGGGAAATAGAAGAGGTGGATTCAGTCCTGGTCCGCTGGCAGGGTGGGAAATCCCAGTGGCTCACGCATGTGAAGACAGATCAGCTGTTAACCGTACATCAGAAAGACGCACAGTTACTATATGATTTTAAGAAAGATGTACTGGCAAAAGACAATCTGTTTACTGAAGTCACCGATTCTCTTGGTATGACGTTCACACACCAGGAAAAAGACTACATCGATTTTAACGTCCAGAAATTACTTCCGCATAAATTATCTGATTACGGTCCCGCGCTTGCAGTCGGCGATATCGATGGCAATGGCCTCGATGATTTGATCATGGGTGGATCGAGTTATCATAGCGCCAGGATTTTCCTGCAGCAGACGGATGGAAAGTTTATTCAGAAATCTCTGCTGGGCGCCGATTCACTTACAAAGATCAGTCACGATATGGGACTGTTATTATTTGATGCGGATGGCGATGGGGACCTGGATCTCTATATTACTTCCGGTGGCAATGAAGCACGTTCCAATACATCCGGCTTCCAGGATCATTTTTATATCAACGATGGGAAAGGAATTTTTACCGAACATCGCGAATCTATACCCATCAATCTGACGAGTAAATTCTGTGTGCGGGCCGCTGACTATGATCATGATGGTGATCTGGATCTCTTTGTTTCCGGAAGGGTGGATCCGGGCAATTATCCCAAACCGGTTTCCAGTTTTATATTCAGAAATGATTCGAAAGACGGTCATGTTCTTTTTACTGATGTAACAGCAACGGTAGCCGGTGACCTGGTAAAATGCGGCATGGTTTGCGACGCCGTCTTTACTGACTTTGATAATGATGGCTGGCCCGATCTGATCATGGCAGGTGAATATATGTCACTCGCATTTTTAAGAAATAATCACGGAAAGTTTGTGGATGTTACACCGGAAACCGGCCTCAACAGAGTTCATGGGTGGTGGAACAGCATAACGGCCTGTGATTTCGACCATGATGGTGATATGGATTACGTTGTCGGGAACCTGGGAAAAAACAGTTATTTCCGTGGCGACCAACAGTATCCGGTACACGTTTATGCAAAAGATTTTGATAATAATGGGATTTACGACATGATTCCTTCGTTATACCTTCCGGACCTGGAAGGAAAGAAGAAGGAATTTCCGGCGCAGGGCAGAGATGATCTGTTAAAACAGATAAACGCTATGCGAAAGAAATTTCCGACCTACCGATCCTTCGCGACTGCCGGTATGAGCCAGGTGTTTACAGAGGATGAGAGAAAAAATGCGCTGGTACTGGAAGCAAACGAATTCCAGACCATGCTGCTGAGAAATGACGGAAACGGTTCATTCACATTGGTTCCGCTTCCAAAGGAGGCACAGCTTTCCATGATCAACGGGATGGTCGCGGATGATCTGGATGGAGACGGGAATCCTGACCTGTTACTGAATTCAAATGATTTCGGTACCGACGTAACAGTTGGAAGGTATGATGCTATGAATGGTTTGATGTTGAGCGGAGATGGTCAAAATGGTTTCCATTCAAAGTCCATATTACAGAGTGGAATTTTTATTCCCGGTAATGGTAAGGCGCTTGTAAAACTAAGTGGCGCCAATGGGCAATATCTGGTGGCAGCCAGTCAGAATAAAGGCCCTCTGAAAGTATTTCGATTAAAGAAGAATCAGAAGATTATTCAACTGGCTCCGCTGGATGTAAAAGCAAGTATAAAATATAAAAATGGCCACACGGTTGAGCAGGAATTTTATTATGGAACTTCCTTCCTCTCCGAATCCGGGCGGTTTATTCGGATCGACGACCAGGTGGCCGGGGTAGAAGTAACAGATAGTAAAGGGTTCAGGCGGAAAATAAATCTTTAATCTTGCGCTATCTTATTATAGTTTTTTTTCTGTGCTCCATTTATTCGTGTGATCCCTATAATAGAAATCAGTCCCATAAACAAATACCAACGGATTCTGTAGCGGCAGGGGAGGTACTGGCAAAAAAATATTGTCAAAGTTGCCATTCATTTCCCGAGCCATCCCTGCTGGATGTAAATTCCTGGGATAATGGTGTGTTACCGAATATGGGACCGAGACTGGGCATATTCAATCATTACTGGAAGGAATATCCTTCGATGAGAAGAGATGCCCATTTACCTCCGGGATTCTATCCTTCCCAACCACTCCTGAATCCCGGAGAATGGCAGAATATAATCAACTATTATCTGGCAACCGCACCTGATTCCCTGCCTGCCCAACAACGGCCCTACCCGATCAAAAATGATCTGGATATATTTAGTGTATATGAACCTGTTATTGCAAAACTCAGTCCGACCACATGCTTTATTCAGATCGATACGTCACGATCTCCTTATACCATATTACAAGATGATATATTCCGCGAGACGGTTATACGGTACGATGATAAACTCCAGCCAGTAGATTCCCTGCATTTTTCAGGCCCCGTGGTTGATATTGACTTTCATGCCGGAACGATGGTAGCAACCAATATTGGAAATCTGAATCCGAACAACGCAAAGCTTGGGAAACTTCAGACCATATTAATGGATGGGCAAGGAAAGATGTTATTGGATACGCCGTCGCCTATCAATTTGTTGCAAAGGCCGGTACAGTCGATCAAAGCGGATTTAAACCGAGATGGTAAATTGGATGAACTGGTATGTGAGTTCGGTCATCTGACCGGGGCTCTTAGCTGGTATGAAAATATGGGCTACAATCACTACAGCCGGCATGTATTGCGTCCTGTACCCGGTGCCATCAAAGCCTATGTGCAGGATTACAACCATGATGGCCTGCCGGATATTTTTGTTTTATTTGCGCAGGGAGAAGAAGGAATTTTTTTATTCACCAATCGCGGTCATGGCCAGTTTGACCAGCGCGAAATTTTGGGCTTCCCGCCTTCCTATGGTTCCACATATTTTGAAATGGACGATTTTAATCATGACGGATTTCCGGATATTCTTTATACCTCCGGCGACAACGCAGATTTCTCTGTGGTTCTTAAACCTTACCACGGTGTATATATTTTTCTCAACGACGGACATTGGAATTTCAAACAACGGTACTTTTTCCCGATTAACGGATGTTATAAAGCCATGGCCCGTGATTTTGATGGTGACGGCGATCTGGACATCGCTGTCATTTCTTTCTTTGCGGACTACCAGAATCAACCGGAAGAAGGTTTTGTGTACCTGGAGAACAAGGGGGATTATGATTTCCTGCCACATTCTCTGGAAGCTGCCCAGCACGGTCGGTGGATCACAATGGACGTAGGTGACCTGAACATGGATGGCAAGCCGGATATACTGCTCGGCAATTTTTCCATCGCCCCCAGTTTTATAAAACCAAAGGTTGATTTTAGAAAAGGGCCGGCGTTTTTATATTTGAAGAACATTTCCAAATAGGCAGGAAGCAGGATGCAGGATGCGTGAGGCAAAGAGCGTAGTGGCCTCCAGCCCCAGCCTCCAGCCCCAGCCTCCAACCTCCTGCCTATTGTACCTCAAAATAAAACCTGGTGCTCCCCGCAACCCCATTCTGATTAATGCCTTCAACAACACCGACATATTTGCCTTTACGGTCGGAAGAATAAAAACTGATTTCGGCTTCGCCGCTTTTGCCAATCTCGATATTGGGTTCCCAGGCTAGTACATTTCTAAAGTCTGGCAAACGTTTCGAATTGGTTTGGGATGCATCGTACTTAGGGGAATAGAACTCACGCTGCAATTGTAAACCTTCATAATCCAGGATCAGTGCACGGTTGTTCATCTGGAGCCCGGCCATATCATTATTATAAGAATACAGCGCGAAGATGCCACTGGCCACAATAGATCCGAGGAAGAATTTCCGGTTTATGATCTCTATTTTTTTAATTTTCAAAGGATCAAGGGACATTACTTCGGTCGCATCAAAAATGGGAACACCGTCCAACACAATCAATGGGTCCTGGTCAAAAAATATTTTCTGCGGATCATTCATCACGCGAAAAGTAAACCGATCCCTGCTGCGGTGCACCGATAACCCGGTAATATATTCCCGTACCACTTCTTCCATGGTATTAAAACGCGTATAGTCGTCCAGAAAAAACTTCTTGTCGGGCTCACCATAAAAAGAAGTACTGTCACTATAAACCGGTGCTTTAAATTTAATCAGGTTGTTTAGCAGGTAAACATTCTGTACCTGTGTGCCGATATTATAGAACTGCAGATCTGATTTTAGCCTGCTGTTCATTTTAAAAGCCGGGTAATAACTGGCAGAATATTTTTCACTGAAAGGATTTGACACATCGATCCGGTAATTACTGTCGGTCCTGTTTTCTGCCTGCAGAACAATCACATTCGATCCCAATAAATGCGGAAGATCAAATAGCAATTGCCCGTTTTTATTACTGATGGAACCGGCAAGTTGTGATTTGATACCGGGCCCTGCAAGATAGACACCCTGATTTTCCAGTGGCTGACCACTGATGCGGTCGGTCATACGGGCATTGACCAGATGACCCGTCCATTCGGGAATATATTCGAAAACCGGATCTGCCTTTTGTAATACGTCGTCCCACTTAAATCTTCTCCATCCCTGCGTAAGCATCAGATTTTCGATGGCGGATTCGTATGGCTCACCCTTATGGGTAAAATAATATTCAGGATGTTCTATGCTCCCCCTGATATCTGAAGACAGATACAAATAGGTCCGGATATCAGGACCTTCTTCGTTTTGCAAACTATCTATTCTGAATACGGACATAGCCAGGTTGGCTGTT
>Ga0193753_10000305_pt1 | contig 48688 bp, 34 predicted proteins | sample H1c2metaG_FD_144925 | JGI IMG/M metagenome (GOLD analysis project Ga0193753, IMG submission 144925) | Soil microbial communities from a riparian zone of the East river system, Colorado, United States - H1c2 | ecosystem: Environmental > Terrestrial > Soil > Riparian zone | place: USA: East...
GAATTCCGGTGAGCGCGCTGGCTCTCCTGATCGATCTGGCACTGCTCGTCACAACATTCTCTTGCGGCGCCAGAGCCAAACCCAAACAGCGTCGCGGGGCCTGGGAAATTTTGCTGCCGTGCTCCGTGCTCGTGCTCGGCGCGGCCTTATGGTTCATCACGATTCAGGCGTTGGTGCTGCGTCAATTCTGTCCCTGGTGCATGGCGGCGCATCTCTGCGGTGCGCTGGCGGCGATCCTCTTGCTCGCACGCGTGCCGATGCACGAGGCGCGTGCGAAGCGCGACAATGATCCCACGCTTGCCCGTGCCACCACGGTTCGACTCGCGCTGGCCGCCGTAGCCATGCTGGCCCTCTTCGCCGTGGCGCAAGCCGTGGCTCCGCGCAAAACTTTTTCCGTTTCGACGATCCCGGTGAGCGCGAGCAACACGAGCGTGTTCGTCAGCGCGCCCGGTCTTCAGACGAATATCTTACTGGCCAACTCGCCATCATCCGCGACGGGAGCGCCATCCGCGAAACCCACTCCGCCTGCCTCGACGAATGTCCCGGCTGCCATCGTCGCGGTGACAGCGCCGGCGTTGGATCTTTTCGGCGGACGCGTTCGCCTCGATCTGACGCAGACTCCGATTTGGGGTTCGCCGCGCGCGCCGCTCAAGCTGGTCAGTCTCTTTGATTACACGTGCCATCATTGCCGCGATATGCACGCCAAGGTGGTCGAATTGCACCGGATGTTTGGCGACCAGCTTGCGATCGTCAGCCTGCCCATGCCGCTCGACTCGCAGTGCAACTCGCTCATCCGCCGCACCTCACCCGCCCAAACGAACGCTTGTCTCTACGCAAGAATTGGCCTGGCGGTCTGGCGCGCGAAGCCCGCGGCCATCGAGACGTTCGACGATTGGCTGTTTGGCTTCGCGCATCCGCCCGCGTTGAGCGACGTGACGAACAAAGCGATCGAACTCGTCGGCGCGAGCGTTTTCGAAACGGCGAGTCGCGATCCCTGGATCGAACAGCAACTGCGCGCGGACATTGAACTGTTCACGATCAGCGCCCGGGAATATCGCAACGGCTCCATGCCGCAATTCATGATCGGGACGAACATCGTGACCGGCATTCTCACGACGGAACAACTGCGCGCCGTGGTCGCGCCGTACGCCCAGGCTGTGGCTGCTTCGGCGCGCTGACGCGTCCGGCGTTTTCTTTTGCCGCGCGCGGTCCAGCGGTTTACAACTCGCGGCGTTGCGAAGGAACTTGCTGATGCACGACTGGCGCCCATGAGACACATCTCGCATCCGACTCCGCATATTCCCGACCACGAACTGATCCGGCGTATCGGCGAGGGCAGCTACGGCGAAATCTGGCTGGCGAAAAACATTCTGGGCACCTACCGCGCCGTAAAAATTATTTTCCGCGCGAACTTCAAGGAGGCCCGCCCGTACGCGCGTGAGTTCGCGGGCATCCAAAAATTCGAGCCTATCTCGCGTACGCATCCCGGGCTGGTGGACATCTTGCAAATCGGACGCAACGACGAGGCGGGCTACTTCTATTATGTCATGGAACTGGCCGACGGCGAGACAGTGGGCCTCGTCTTCAATCCCGCCACGTACGCGCCCAGGACGCTGAGCCGGGAACTGTTCGTGCGCGGACGGCTCTCGGCCATGGAGTCGATCGCGATCGGTCGCAACCTGGCCGCGGCCCTCGCGCACATGCACTCGCACGGGTTGATCCATCGCGACATCAAGCCTTCGAACATTATTTTTGTGAACGGAGAGCCGAAGCTCGCGGACATAGGGCTAGTGGTGGCGCTGACGGACGCGCGGAGTCTGGTCGGGACCGAAGGTTACATTCCGCCGGAAGGTTCCGGCACGATTCACGCCGATCTGTTTGGCCTGGGCAAAGTGCTTTACGAAATGAGCACTGGCCTGGATCGTACTTGCTTTCCCGAGCTGCCGGCCAATCTCGAGGAATTTTCCGACGCCCGCCTGGTCGTGGAGTTGAACGAGGTGGTGGTGAAGGCCTGCGCGAATTCTTCGGGCCCGCGCTACGCGACCGCGGCCGAACTGGGCGCCGATCTGGAAATGCTCCTGGCGGGCGGTTCCGTAAAGCATCTCCGTTTTGTCGAACGCCAGCTCAAGCGGGCCAAACGCGTGGCGATCGCCACGACGGTGATTGCGCTCGCCGCCGTCGTCGCTGGCTCGGTGCTCAACCAGATGCGCCGGCGACAGAAGGAGTTGCTGGCCCATTCCTATCTTGCGTCCGCGGCGCGATTGGTGAAAGACCGTGACTTTCATGGCTCGCTGCCTTTTCTGGCAGAAGCGGCGCGTCTGCTGGTCCACGATGAACCGGCGATGGAGACGCATCGCGCGCGCGTCGGGTCGGTGCTCCAGCAATCACCGCAGCTTCTTCAGGTCTTCCAAATCGATGGGTCGGTGGGTGATCTTCATTTCAGCCCTGACAACGAACGGTTGCTCATCGCGGGCGGAAACCACGCCCGGATCATCGAGATCGAAACGGGTGCGATCTCCAGCACGATCCAGACGGAACACAGCATTGAAACAGCGGCTTACAGCCGGGACGGCGCACGCGTTGTCCTCGCGCATGGTGATTTGATCACGGTGGCGGACCTGGCTGCGAAGACCAATGTGTCTTTTCAAATGCCGGCCAAGGTCTTTTCCGCGGAGTTCAGTCTGGACGGAGAAACGATTTTGATCGGGTGCGAGAATTCCTCCGCCTATTTGATTGATGCGCGCAACGGGGAATCGCGGGGATCGGCATTTGGCGGGCACGGCGATTCTGTCCTTTACGCGACCTTCAGTCCGGACGCTTCGCTGGTCCTGACGGCCTCGCAGGACGGAACGGCGGCGATCTGGGATGCAGCATCGCGGCGAAGGCTGAGGGTGCTGCCTCATTCATCCAGGGGCTGGGTCCATGGCGTGGCATTTTCTCCCGATGGCCGGCGCGTGGTTACGGGAGGTTCCGATTACGCGGTGCGTCTGTGGGAAGTGAGTGACGAAGGTTCGCTTCCGATCAGCAGCATGAAACACGAAGCCGAAGTGCGGCGGGTCCACTTCAGCCCGGACGGACGGCTCGTGGTGTCGGTAGCGTGGGACCACACGGTACGCTTTTGGGACGCGCGGACTGGCGAGCGAGTCGGGGCCACGTTGAAACTGCACACGGCCTCGATGGCGGCGGCGTTCGACCCCGACGCCCGGCGCATCGCCACGGCCGGCGCCGCGGGCGAGGTGAAAATTTTCCAGCTTGCGTCCGAAGCGCCTCGGGACGTCGGCACGGGTTTCGTCAGCGGCGATCGCGAGCGTTACATTACTTTTACCTCGAACACATTCCGGGTCTGGAGCACGCGCAATGATGCGCCGCTTTCGCCGGTGCTGCGCGTGCCGGACCGTATCCAGGCCGGTGTATGCGATTGGGCGGGAACTCGCGTGCTGGTGCAGAGTCGCGGAGAGACCTCGGAATCCAAGCTCGTACACGTCTTCGACACGGACAGCGCGCGCTCTAATTCCTTCGTCATTCCCAGTTCACAAAAAAGAAAATGGTGGCTGAGCCGCGATGGCGAAAAACTGATCACGACGGCGGACACGAATTTTTATCTTTGGAACGTCACGGACAGAAAAATGATCGCCGGACCTGTCGATCGCAAAATGGCCATCGGCACGGCGGCGTTCAGTCCGGATGCAAGCATCCTCGCGTTAAGCGGTGAAAAGAGCGATCAAGTCTTTCTGCTCGATGCCACAACGGGAGCGGAATTGCGGTCTCCCTTGCAGTTGGGCCAGACCATACGCACCCTCGTTTTTGCGCCGGACTCCAACCATTTGCTGACGTCCGTGCAGACCGATGGTTTCGATCCCAGCGCGGCCCAACTTTGGAACGCGCGCACGGGCGAACGCCTGGGCCTGCCCATGCGGCACGCCGATGGTGTGAAGGATGCGCAATTCAGCGCCGACGGAACTTTGATTTGCACTGTGGGCGAAGACAAACGGGCCGCGATCTGGGATGCAAAATCTGGCGCGCCTATCTCGGATCCCATTCCACTGCTGTGGCCGCCCCGCTCCGCTGCGTTCAATGCCAGCAAGCGATGGCTCGTCACCGCGACCTGGCACGACGCCCAGGTTTGGGACGTGCGCACCGGGCATCCCGTGACCGCGCCGTTCACGCACCCGCCCATGTTCGAAAGGGCCGGTTTTTGTCCGGGCGATCGCCGTATCTGGGTGCAGTCCGCGAACAGTCTTTTGTTTTGGGAACTTCCGCGCGATGACACGGCGCCGGATCAGTTGATGGCCCTCGCGGATCAACTGGGCGTCACCGTGCCCTCCACGCTGACGTGGAATTCCAACGCGCTGACGACGGCGCAATTGCAAAAACGTTTCGCGACGGAAAGAGAGAGAGCGCGCGCCCGTCTCGATTCGTGGCCGCGCGAACAGGCCCGTTTGAGCGAGTTGAAGAAGGATTGGTTCGCCGCGCAGTTTCATCTCGAACGGTTGTTGAAAAAATTTCCCGATGACGCCGGGCTGCGGCGCCGCCATGAACAAGCCGTGCAGCAACTGGAAGCTTCGACGCCTCTCGAAAAGCTAGGGTCGAGGGACAATCCATGAAGCGAACGCTTTCTCCGGGCTGGCTGCTCTTCATCCTCACCGGGCTGAACTTGTTCAACTATCTCGACCGTTACGTCCTTTCCGCGGTGGCTATCCCGCTGCAAAAAGAATTGGGCATCAGCGATGGGCAGGTCGGGCGCATCGTGACGACTTTCATGCTCGGATATTTTCTCACGTCACCTCTCTTCGGTTATCTCGGCGATCGTTCGTCGCGCAAATGGCTCATCGCCGGCGGGATTTTTGTCTGGAGCTTGGGCACGGTGCTGACCGGGTTTGCCGGCACCTTTGCGATGCTGCTCGCCTTTCGCGTGCTCGTGGGTGTGGGAGAAGCCAGCTATGCGACCATCAGCCCGAGCTTGATTTCCGATTCGTATTCGACCGAGCGACGGAACAATGCGCTGACTATTTTTTATGCGGCGATTCCCGTTGGCGCGGCGCTCGGAAATATTCTCGGCGGGCAAATCGCCGCGGCCAGCTCGTGGCGGCACGCCTTCATCTGGGCGGGCGCGCCCGGACTCGTCCTCGCGTTGGTGTTGCTTCCGTTCGCGGAACCGAAACGCGGCGCGCAGGACGCAGTGCAACCTGACGCCCACGCCGCCAAGCCGAAGTTCGCCGATGTGTTCGGACTGCTGCGCTTGCCGAATTACCTGCTCGTGATCCTTGGCTACACGGCTTACACCTTCGCGCTCGGCGCGTTTGCCTTGTGGGGGCCGGCGTTTCTGACGCGCGTGCATCGTGTGCCGGTGGAGGACGCGGCCAAATTTTTCGGCGGCGTGCTCGTCGTCGCCGGTCTGCTCGGAACTTTGCTGGGCGGGTTGATCGCCACCGCCTGGCAGAAACGCACTCCGGCAGGCTACGCGTTGATGTTAGGCCTTTCGGTGTTCGTGGCCGTGCCCGTCGCCGCGCTGGCGTTCCTGTTGAACGAAAGGACGCCGGCGATGATTTGCCTCGCCGCCGCCATGTTCTTCCTCTTTCTTGCGACCGGGCCGGTGAACACATTGATTCTGGAAACGGTGCCGGTGAACTTGCGCGCCAGCGCGATGGCTCTTTCCATTTTTACCATTCATCTCTTCGGCGACATGTGGTCGCCGGAACTCGTCGGTCGTCTTTCGGATTTGTTGCGCGACAAATTCGCAGCGGGAAGTGCGACGCTCACGCCTGAAGCGTTGAAGCTGGCATCGGAGGCGCATGGATTGAAGCGCGCCGTGCTGCTGCTGCCCGTGGCGCTCGCCGTCGCTGCCGTTTTCTGGCTCTTATTGGCCGCGCGGATGGGGCGACGCGTGGTGCGTTCCTGAACGGCCGGAATAGAGCGCTCGTGCATGAGGAGTCGGGCTTCTTGATCGTAATCCGAATCCTGTTCTTAATCTTTCCGGCCATTCCAGAGTAAGAATAAGATTAGGATTACGATGAAGAACTTGGCCCAGCGGCCTTCATTCAATGGAGTGGAGCTACAGCCCTACTTTTTCCCAACGCAGTACAGACTCTTGCCCGTGCGGATGAACAGTTGCCCTTGCGAAATCGGAATCGAAGCACGCAGCCGCGTGTCGCCCTCGTCACCCATCGTCGGGGAAGCGAGCAGTTTGAATTGGTCTGGTGCCGCCGAAACCACGAAAACTTTTCCGGCATGATCCATCATGTAAATCTTGTCCCCGGCGGCCGTGGGCGATGACTCAAAAACTGATCTGGTTTCCAGATCGCCTGACCAAAAGACTTTGCCGTCCGCCGGTTCGATGCAAAGCAGCTTCTTCTTACCGCCGTTCAGGATGAAGAACTTGCCTTTGTAAAACAGGGGAGTTGGCACGTCGCTCGTCACGTCCCGATCGGTGCTGTGCCATGCGAGATCCGAATCGCTGAGGTTGCCGTTCTTACCCAGCTTCACCGCCGTGACTGGCGAGTTCTTCGGCCCGCACGCGAGCGCCACGCCAGACCCGGCCACGGGCGAAGGCACCAGCCGCCAATGCCCAATCTTCTGCGGGTTCCACGTGCCCCAGCGCCAAAGTTCCTTACCGGTTTCCGGATCATGACCGGTGATGCAATCGCCTCCTGTGATCAGAAGTTCGGCGCGTCCGTTATGTGTGTAAGGAATCGGCGTGCTGTAGGCCTCGAGCGATTCCGCAACCGCGTCCGATGGCCGCACGTGCTTCCAAAGTTCCTTTCCTGTTTTGGGATCGAGCGCGAGCAGGTATGAATCATTGTGCGGATTGCCACGACCGTTGACCGCCACATTGCGCTGCAACACCTCGATGTAGAGTTTGCTCTGGTAGAGCAGGGGACTGGCGGAATAAGTCCACTGGTAAGCGAAGGGGCCGTAATCTTTCTGGATGTTGCGCGACCAAACTTTCTTCCCGTCCATGTCGAAGCAGGCGAGGTCGCCGTTGCCGTAATAAAAATAAACGACTTGCCCATCCGTGACCGGCGAAGGCGAAGCGAAGTTGCTGTTGCCGTCCTGAGACACGCCCGGCCCCATGTCCTGCTGCCATTTGATTTTTCCGGTTTTGCGATCCAGGCAAAGCGCCACGCGGGACTTGTTCTGGGAATCGATGGAACTCACGAAGACGGCATCGCCCCAGATCGCTGGCGTCGCGCCGCTGGGACCGGGCAGCGGTGCGTGCCAGACGACGTTCTCCGTTTTGCTGAACTTCACGGGTGAATCGCTTTCGCTGCTGGAGCCGTTGAAGTCTGACCCGCGCCACTGGCCCCAGTTTTCAGCGTGAGCGAGCGAGACGAAAAAGATCGTGGCGAGCCAAAGTGTTTTCATAAACGTGTTCAGGTGCGGCGCAAACCGATAGCAAGCTGACGGCGCGCGCACAAGGCACATTCAGGGGTAGTGGGATGATGGGCGCGTGACAGCGGATCAGTTTGCCAGAACCGCTTCCGTGAAGACACCCAGGCGATCCCGCAGTTCATCCGGCGTGAAGGGTTTTTGCAGAAATCCCGCGAGACCTTTGCCCACAAAGCGCGCGCCCGCTTCCTGCTCGTTAAAGCCGATCATCAGGACCACGCAGGCGTCCGCGCGCAATTCCCGCAGCTCGCGAAAAGTTTCCTCGCCATCCATGCGTGGCATCGTGAGGTCGAGCAAGACGGCGCAAATTTCTTCCGCGTGAGCGCGATAGACGGCGAGCCCATCGACGCCATCGGCGGCGGTCAGCACTTCGAACCCAATGGCTTTCAACATCCGGCCCGCCACCAGCCGGACGCTTTCTTCGTCATCGATGACCAGTACAGTGCCGGTCGCGCGCCACTTGGGAGGAGCCGGACGTTCCACGCGCGTCTCGGCGCTGGCGGCATTCGCCGCGGGCAACAACAGCCTAAAAGTCGTGCCGTGTCCCAACTCGCTGTAAACCTTCAGCGCGCCTTTGTGTCCGCGAACGATGCCGAGCACCGCTGCCAATCCCAGTCCGCGCCCGGTGAACTTGGTCGTGAAGAATGGCTCGAAAATTCTCGCCTGCGTCTCTGGGCTCATGCCGCAGCCATTGTCCGTCACTTCGAGCACCACGTATTCGCCCGCCGGCAAATCCGGTTCGCCGACAAGTTCATTCAAATACTCTTCATCCGCGCGCAATGAAGAAGTGTGAATGGTGATCAGCCCGCTCTTATCGCCGATGGCGTCCGACGCGTTCATCACCAGGTTCATAATGATCTGACGAAGCTGCGTGGCGTCGGCCAGCACTTCGGGCAAGGGCTGGGCGAGGTTCAGCTTGAGGACAGCTTTCTTGCTGATGGAAAGCTGGAGCAAGTGGACAGTTTCGGTGACGAGTGATCCCAGATCGATGCGTTGAATGGCAAAGCGCCCCTTGCCGGAATAAGCGAGCATCTGCTTGCACAAGTCCGCGGCTCGTTGCGATGAGAGTTCGATCTGCTCGAGATAATCATGCCGCGAAGATTCCGGCGGCAGGCCCAGGCGCGCGAGACAGGCGTTGCCCAAAATGCCGGTGAGCAAATTGTTGAAGTCATGGGCGATGCCGCCGGCCAGCACGCCGAGGCTCTCCAGTTTTTGCGTTTCCTGGAACTTGCGTTCGATGCCTTGGCGTTCCTCCTCCGCGTGCTGTCGTTCGGTGATGTCCTGAACGCTGCCGATCAGGCGCACGGCACGTCCTGCGCGGTTGCGTTCGATCTCCGCCATCTCGTGTACGAACGCTTCCGAACCGTCGGCCCGCTGGATGCGGTGCTCGATTTCGTAACGTGTGCCGGACGCCAGCGCCGCGTGTGACGCCGCTTGGACGCGAGCGCGATCTTCGGGATGAACGCTGGCGAAGAACGCTTCGTTCGTGGGCTGAAATGTTTCAGGATCGCGTCCAAAAATTCGAAACGTTTCCTCGGACCACGACAGGCGGTTTGCGTCCACGTCCAATTCCCAACTGCCGACGCGCCCGATGCGCTGCGCCAGCATCAGCGTCGCCTGGGTCTTACGCAGTTCCTTTTCCGTGCGCGCCCGCTCCGTGATTTCGCGGCTCAATGAATCATTCACCTGCTGCAGTTCAGCCGTGCGTTGGGCCACCGTGCTCTCGATGACTTCGGTGCGGCGGGCCGTGGCGCGCATGTAAGCCGCCATCAACAGCGTGGCACTCAAGCCGCCGGCCAAAATGAAATGCGGCAACCAACTGAGCTGCGCGTTCCACCATTGCGCGGTGGGACGAAACAGAAACATCCAGGTGCGCGCTCCCACGCGGAGCCGCGCTTCGTAATGACGGCCCGCGCGGAATTCCTGTTCGCTCGCCTCCTTCATCACGTTGTCACCGGGACTGGTGCCGTGGAACAGGATCACGCGGTTGATCGGCTTCAGCGCCGAGGCATCGACAACGATCGTGTCCACGCCAATCACCGGCACGCTCTCCCAGGCCGCCGCCAAAAGATCGCTCATACGGAACACGCCGCGCACACAGCCGGCAAAGGCCTCGCGCCGCTGTTCCACCGACTCCAGCGGCAGGTCCGATTGATACACCGGGAGCGTGACGATGATGCCAAATTGCTGGCCGACATTCTGCGCCATGTGAATCCGGCCGGACGCCGCGGGCCGTCCCGAGTCCCGAGCCAGCTTGAGTTCCTCGGACGCCTGGCCGGTCGCGATGTCAAACCCGCGCAGCATCTCGTTGCCCTGGCCGGGCGCGAAATAGTAGATCGGAAAATATTCCTCGCGCTCGGTTGCCGGAACGTAGCGCCCCGCTAAGTCCCGCTCGGTGAATGAAAAATCAGTCAGCCCGCGACGCTGCGCCTCCGCCTCGTACGCGCCGCGCTGGATCCGGCGCACGCGCGGGCACCATTCGACGACCTGGATCTCCGGTTGAAAGCCGGCGATGTCTTGCGCCCATTGTTGAAACTCCTCGGGAGTGACATCGGACGAGAACTGCATCAGTCGTTGCAAGCTGTGAAAACTTTCCAAGTGCCGATTCAGGCTGGCTTGCAGGACGGTGTTGTGAATATCCGCGCGGCGGAAGAATTCGGCTTCGGCGCGCAGGACTTCCTGCTGTCGCGCGAGAAAAAATGCGGCGAACGAAAGCGCAATCCCGAGGCTGCACGCGATCCAGAAAGGCAGCGCGCGGCGTGCGGTCAAAGAATGTGTCGGCGTAGGATTCACGAATGAAGGCCGCGCGATTGCATGTCCATATTGCAATCGGCCTTTCCCGGAGGCGCCTTGAGCAGGCACGTGAAAGATAGGGCGCGTCGCTCCGCGCACCTTCGACCGTGGCGCATTGCTCTCTGTTCGCGGCGCGCGGAGCGACGCGCCCTACCTTTCACGTGCCTGCCTTTACAACTGCGCCATCGCTTTATCCATCACGGCGAAAAGCGTGCTCATCGTGGCCTCCGTTTCGTCGCCCATATTCGACACGCGGAATGTGGTGCCTTTGATTTTCCCATAGCCGCCGTCGATGAGAAATCCCTGGTCCTTCACGAGCTTCTGCAACTTCGCCACGTCGATCGTACGCCCACCCGGCTTCGCGCCGTTGTTCACGCACGTGAGCGTGACGGATTCAAAACCACTTTCCGGGAAGAGCGTGAAGCCATGTTTCGCCGCCCACGTGCGCGTCGCTTCGGCCAGTATCCTGTGCCGAGCGAAACGAGTGTCGAGTCCTTCGGCGAAAATATCTTCGAGCTTCGACGCCAGCGCGTAAACGTGCCCAATGCTTGGCGTGCTGGGCGTCATGTTTTGCTCGGCGTTTTTCTGAAACTCCACGAAGTCGAAATAATAACCGCGGTCCTTCATCGTCGCGGCTTTCGCCAGCGCGGTTGGAGAACAGGCGAACACGGCCAGGCCCGGCGGCAGCGCAAACGCCTTTTGGGTTCCGGCCAGGAGCACATCGATCTGCAGCGTATCGAACTCCATCTTCGTCGCCGTCATCGAACTCACAGCATCCACGATGAACATCACGTCCGGATACTTCTTCTTCAGAGCCGCGATTTCCGAGAGCGGACTCATCACGCCGGTCGAAGTTTCGTTGTGAATTAAGGTCAGCGCGTCGAACTCGCCCGTCGCCAGTTTCTTGTCGATCGCTTCCGCGCGAATCGGCGAGCCCCACTCCACTTGCAGCGCTTCCGCCTGCTTGCCGCATTTCTTCGACACGTCCAGCCACTTGTCGGAAAACGCACCACACATACAGTTCAGGACTTTCTTCGACACGAGATTCCGAATCGCGCCCTCCATCACACCCCAAGCCGACGAGGTGCTCAGATACACGAGTTGCCTGGTGTAGAGCAGTTGCTGAAGCTGCGGCTGCATCTTCGCGTAAAGATCTTTGAAGCCCTGCCCGCGATGTCCAATCATCGGCGAACGAAAAGCCTGGAGAGTTTTCTCGCTCACTTCGACCGGTCCCGGGATGTGCAATTTCACGTGTGCCATAAAAGCGGGTGAAACTTTCAGAAGAACAAAGTGAACGCAAGTGGAGTTTAAGAAGCTCCAGCATCCAAGCTCCAGAGAAGGCCCGAACTTCAAACACCAAACAGGTCGGCGCGGACTATTGAGGTTTGGTGCTTGGAACTTCTCTGAAGCTTGGATGTTGGAGCTTGAAACCTGTCAGTGTGTTCGCCTCCGGCCCAATCCCGCCACACCCATCCACAACACCGCAAATCCCGCCGCGCTCCACAGCGCCTTCTTCCCCCATCCTACTTCCTTCGTGCTCTCCGCGTGGAGCTTCACAGTCATTGGCTTCTGTACTTCGGTCTGGAGCACTTGGGAAAAACTCAGCTTCACGCCGCGCGTGGGGAGATTGATGTGCAGTGGCGTAATCTTCGCTTTCGCCACTTGCTGCGCCGCTTCGAGCCGCGACCATTGCAGGCCAGCCACCTCGGCGTCGTACTCGACGTTCAATCCCACCGCGGCCTGTTGCGCCGACAGGCCAGCCGCATCAACGGCCCCATTGAACCGCGTGTTGTTCTCGAAAAAGTATTCCCGTTGCGCCTGGATCAGGTTGCTGCTCTGCGCGCGGCGCACCTGCTGTTCAATGGCGACAATTTCCTTCTCTTCACCCGCTCTCGATTTCCCCTTCGCCCGCGAATACGCGCTGACGGCGTCCTTCAGATTTCCACCCCGCAAGCTGCTCTGCACGTTGCTCCACTCCATTTTCCGATCAGCCTTCGCGTACGCGGCCTTTTCACTTTGCTGCGAGAGGTATCCGCTCACCGAAAACGCCTGCACGATGGGTGCGCTCTCCGCGATCTTCGTCATCGAACCCTCGAAATCCGAGTAGTCGTAATCCGGCGGCAGATACAAATCCCAACGCGCATTCTTCACTGGCACATCGAACTTCGGCGATTGCAGCGCGAACGCGCCATTGCGCTTCGGAAATTCCTGCGCGGACACAAACGTGAGTTCGATCGCCACCGGCGCATCGTCCGCGGAACGTTCCATCGCCAGCAGCAGTTTCCCGTTGCGCACGTTTGGCCGCACCGGCTCGCCCGCGACGAAGGCCGACCAAACATTCGTGCTGCCGCCGGGCAATTCCACTTCCAAATGCTGCCGTCCGTTGTTGCGCACCGTCAGCGCCACTTCGGTAATCATCTGCCCGTCATCCGCCACTACCGTCGTGAGCCGCGCGCTGTCCACGAGAGCCGCCAACACTTCAGCCGCGCCGTAGCGTTTCACTTCCAGCGCCAGCCTGTAGCCGGGCCGCAGATACTTGAACGCGAGCACGGTTTCCTTAGTGGGCCGCTCGACCCATTCCGGCAATTCGTTGAAATCAATTTTCGTCAACAACTCGCCCAGCGCTTTCTCACTCACCTGAATCGGCGGCTTCGCCGAAACAACAACGAATCCAGTCTCGCGCTCCACGTTCGTGGCCTGGATGCCCGAGAACTCAACGAGGTTCGTCGCCGCGCTCTTCTCCATTTCCCACGTCACGTTCAGCGCGAACGTCCCACGCACTTTGCTCTGCAACTCCACCCGCCATTCCTCGCCATTCTGATCGCGCCGCCGGATGTTCGCGCCCGTGATGTCCACGTTCCGGAACGCCACCGGCACACGCACACGAAATTCCTTCACGGGCGCATTCGCAATGTCGTAGCGCACCGTCGCGCGCCCGCTTACGAGCGTCTCGCTCAGCGCAAGATAGTTCGCCACTTCGGCGCGCACCCACGGCTCCACCGTCTCCGTGCTCACGCTCAACTTCCAATTCGCCGCCGCCGTCGGGTCCGTGCCAACCAACTTGAACGCCAGCGTCGCGCTCGTGCCGTCCGTGTTGCCTCGCAAGCCAAGACTTGCCGCCGGAACTTCCGTCAGCGCATCGAACGACTCTGCTTTCGTCGCCACGCCCATTTCCGAAGTGACAATCACAAAGCCCGAACTCTTCTGCGTATCGAGCGGCTGCACTCCAACCACGGCAATTGTCCGCGGCAATGCCGCGTGTTCCTGCACCAACGCAACATCCAGCGCGTAGCTGCCGAGCGTGCGTTGCTTCAACGACACTTCTACAACGCGTCCACCGCCGTCGTTCTTCTCCACCCACTGCTGAATATTCGCACCGGAAACATTTTCAATCTTGTATCCAGCCGGCACCGCCAACCGCAGCGTGAACACGCCTGCGCGCTTGATGGTGTAATCGACGTGCGCGCTCACGCGAACGTCATCAAACCCAACGCGCACCGTGTTCCGTAACACCGCCTCAACCTGCGGCTGAATCTGTTCCACCTTCGCCACCAACTCGAAATCCGTCCGCGAAAACCGAAACGCCCCAATAAATCCCGCAACCGGAGCGCGATTCTCCCTCTCCCTCGCCGAGGGGGAGAGGGCCGGGGTGAGGGGGAACTTCGCCATCGCCCGCACAAACTCTTCAACATCCACCCGCTGCACCTCTTTCACCGAATCCACACTCAGCGCCAACTCTTCGCTTCCACGAACCGCCACCAATCCCGTCTCCCGCTTCACATCCAGCGCGCGCGGCAACTCCACCCGCGCCGTGGCCGGCAGCTTTTCCAAAATCTTTTCCAGCCCCACGGTCAGCCGATAACTCGGCGATACGCCCTTCACCAAATCCACCGTGAGCGTCATGCCATCGCCGCTTAGTTCCCACGTGCGGATGCCTTCCCCTTCCACACGCAACAATCGCTGCGCGCTCGGCAATTTCACGCGCACAGACCGCAACTCACCCTGCGTGACCTGATACTCGAACATCGCCAGCGTATTCAGCACGCCACTGCCAAACGACACCAGCGCCGTGTTCTGCGCGAATACGGTCGCCGCGATTTCCGCCGCCCGCTTCACGCGCGGCGTCCAGTTCATCTCCACGCGATCCGTCGAGCCGAGCACTGCGGTCACGCGCGTCTGCTGGTTAACGTTCGTGCGCGCGAAGGCTACCGCCGTCGGGAACTCCACGTCTGCCTCCGCCTCGTCAATGGTCACGTTCATCCCGCTCGACAGCGCGGGCGGAATCGTAAAGCCCAACTGACGCTTCGTCACATCGCCGCCAACCTTCGCCACGAGCTTGAAGCGCAGTTCCGTCGCGCCGCCATCCGGCAGCAGCACGCTGACGCCGCGCCCCTCGCGCATCAGCGTCGCGCTGCCCTTTGCGACGTCGAAATGTTGAATCGCCACATCGTCGCCAAACAGGGCCACGGTTTGATTCGTGCCAATGGCGGAAAGTGAAACTGTGGCGTCGAACTGGGCGACTTTCTCGCGCACCGTGCCGGTGTAGTTCGCAGAGACAATTGAAACGGATTTGGAGAACACTGGCCGCGCTGCGGAAGGATTTTGTTCCGCGGCGTCAAGCTGCTGCTCCAGACGAACAGTGTTAGCGCAATGAGCGCAATGGCGGGCGGGATGGTGGCCTCCGGCTCAATGGGCGGAACGACTTCGGCAATTTTATTCCGTAATCCGAATCGCACGAGCAGCCAGCCCACGACCAAGAGGATTAGCAACGGCGGCAACCCGATGAGGACGAACCCCAGCGCGCGCCACGTCAGCAACATTCCCGACACGGAAATGATGACGAGTGCTGCTCCCACCGTCAGCCAGAAGCTGCTGCGCTCGGCGCGGTCATCGGCACTTGCCCATCGCGCCGTAACATCGCGTCCAGTTGATCACTGGAAACCTGCTGCACACTTCCATCCGCCAGCGCCACGACACCGCCATTCTCCGAACGCGAATAGGCAATAACCAGATCAGGCATGTCCTCCGTTTTTCCCGCTCCGATCCAAGTGAACGGCTGTCCGGTGGATGGGTCGATCAGCACCTTGTCCGTCACGAGTTCGTCGCGCATCTCTTGAAACGAGATCGGGAACTTGCCGCCGTGATCGTTGGCATAAAGCCGCGCAGCCAGTCCCACTTGTTTCATGTTGTTGACGGCACTGATTCGTTGCGCCTTGGACTTGGCCTTCGAGAGCGCCGGCAACAGCATACTCGCGAGGATGCATACAATCGCAATGACGACGATGGCGCTCACCACACCCTTCGCCCCGCGCTGCATCGCAATCACCACCAGGGCAATGAAGCCAATGACCACACAGCCGAACGCTATCGCGCCGAGATGCCGATCGATCGCGTTCCCCCAGAACTGGACGAACTCCCGCCACGCATCGCGCAACTCATAAGTCGTGTAAGGCGCCACCATCATGTTGCCGCCGAACGAGCTGAGCCGCTGTGACATCGGTACGAACAATTGCCACTCCGCGTAAGTGTTCGGCACGTCGGTGAGCGGCGCTTGCAGATTGATCGCTTGCGGCAACTTCGATTTCTGCAAATCAATCTTCTGCGCATAGACGATGTCCACCGCGAACGCCTGATCGCGGTCCGCCTGGCGCGGCAGCGGCACGAGAATCCAGTTGCCATCCTTCTCCGGCTTCGCGGGCTGGCCGTTCACATAGCTCGACCAGAACTCCGCGCCGCCCGGCAGCTTGAAGCGCTGAAACTGCTTCTCGTTGTTCTTCACCATGAACGACGCCTGCGTGAGCATCTGGCCCTGTTCGTTCAGCACGCTGGTGAGTTCCGTGCGGTCGGCGATGGCCTCGAGTCCGGTGATTTGCTCGAAGCGCGTCACCTGCGCCGCGAGCGCGTAGTTGGTCCCCGTGTATTTGAAAGCGAGCAGCAACGGTCGCGTGGCTAATGCGCGGTCTGTTTCCGTTAACTCAGACTCATCCACGCGCCGCAACGGCTCGCTAAGGGGTTTGGGGTCGAGTTTCAATCCGCTCACCGACATCACGCCGGCGGAACCGGTCTCGCGTTCGACGCCCAACGCGTGCGCGCCCGCGAGGTCAAGCAGCGCGCCCTTCGGATCGAATTGGTAATCGTACGTGACCACGAGCGTGTAAGCGCCCCACGCCTTGTCCTGCAAGCTGATGAGCCAGGTAACTTCGTTCGTCAGCGGCGATACGCGTGCGTCGGTGCGCGGCAGCAAATCCTTGCGGCGAATGTTCGGCCCGGTGAACTCGACGTTCTTCCAATGCGCCGGCAGCGCGACGCGAAACTCCTGCACACCCTGGTTGAAGATGCCGTAGCGAATGGTCGCGCTGCCGCCCACCAATCCTTCGCCGATGGTAATGAGGTTGAAAGCCTCCGCAATGACCCGCGCGGAAAGTCTCTCCGTTGCGAGCGTGAGTTTCCAATCCTGTTGGTCGCCGGTGAACGCGAGCAGTTCGTCACCGCTGCGCGACGACAGCGTCGTGACCGGCACCTCGCGCAGGCGGATGAGTTCAGAAGTTTTCAGTCGAATGCCGCCGGGCGAAGCCGTGCCGATCTGGACCGAAGAATTCGTCGAACCAATCACCGAAAGCGGACTGACAACGATGGAGTCGGGAAACTGTTTGAGCGCCTGTTCGAGTTGCACGGTGAGACTGCGCACGCCGAGCAGGCGATTCGTGAACGTGACGTGGAGCGTCCCATCAGTGAGCTTCCAATCCTCAACGCCATCACCGCGTACTTCGCTCACTGCGAAGCCCGTCTGCGGCGTGAGAGCGAGCGAGTAGATGCCCGCACGCTCGACGTTGAGCGACAGCACGTGCGTGACGAGGAGCCGGGCTTCTTCGAGGCGCACCGTCGCGCGGTCGGAGACTTTCACGAGCGGTTCAATGCGTTTGAGTTTCGCGTTGAGTTCGATGGGCCGTCCGTGGAAGCGATACGCCGCAATCGCGCCACCGCTGGCATTCACCTGGCGCAGTCCATTGGCGGTGTCGACCTCCACGAGTGTATCGTCCGCCAAAATCGTGAATGACCCAGACTCGCGTTCAATCTCCAACGGCTGCGGGGGACAAGCGATGTCGAGGCGATGGTGTTATCCACCGTTTGCTCTGAGTAAAGCGTGAGCGCGTAACTCTTCTCAACCGGCTTGATGAACTCGACCGTGAGCAACTGCCGCGCGCCATCCGGCTTCACCTGCCAGTCACGGATCTGCTCGCCGACGAGTTTCGTAAGCGCGTGACTCGCAGGCACGGCAATCGTGAGTCGTGGCAAGGGTGCTTGCAGAATTTCATAGCGCAGTTCCGTCGTGGACTTCACCACCGTGGGAGTGATTTGCGCAGAAGCCGTCGTATCGACCGTGACAAGCGACTTGCGCGTGACTTCCATCGCCTTGCTCTGCCAGCGCATCGACAGCACTCGGTCGCTGCCGATGAACCCACTGAGTTTCGACGTGGCCTTCTGCTCCGCATCGAGTTGTGTCCCGCTCAGCATTTGCATCTCCACACCGCTCGCGCTCGCCAGTGCGTTGACCGACACGATGGCGGCGGGCGGACCAATGAACGAAATTTGATTCCACGGCTCTGCGCGCGAAATCTTCGCCACGAGTTCCAGCGGAATAGTGTAACTGCCCGGCGCACTGACATAGAGGCGATATTGCTTGGCGGCACTCACGATGCGCACGCCTTCCGGCAGCTGCGGCACGACGAGCGCCACTTCGCCCTCGAAGAGCGGCGCGGAAATTTCATTCGTCGTTAACGACTCAACTGCGAGCGTTACCTTGAAGCGCGCTTCGTTGTCGCTCACCCGCCCGTCATACTTCACTTCACGGATGATGAGGTTGGTCGTAGTCGAAAGCGCGTGCGCCGCCACGGCGAGCAACAACTTCGGCGGACTCGTTCCGCGCGAAATAATTTGCAAGCCATTCAACACGGCCACGCCGTTCGCGCCCGGAACCACTTCGATCACAAGCGACGTGCTCGAAGTGACCGGCACATCGCGAAACACGACGTATTGCGCCTTCTCTCCCCAGGGCGAAGTTGCCCGCCAACCCGCCGAGCCGACCGTCGCCATCGGCCCAAAGACATTCGTCCCGCTGCGAATCGTGAACACGCTGTTCTGCTCACCGGTGACATCAGGGTCAGCGTGCCCATAGAGGTAAAGATGATAGCGCCCCGCCGCGAGTCCGTTCAGCGTGACGATAATGTTGCTGCCATTGTTCGCGAAAATGTAGCCGTCATACATCGGGTCGCCGGTCGCGTTGCCCCAAACGCCCGGCGCATTCGTCACCGCGACCGACACGGCCGACGCGCTGCCATCGGCAAACTTCAGTCCGCTCATCACGCCATTCGCGACCAGCGGCGAGCCGGGAACATATTTCGGATCGTAGTGGCGATAAAGGTTCCAGAAGTCGTTCGTGCTCTCTCCCGTCGCGGCGAAGCCGGTCTTTCGGCTCGCGCTGCCGACGCCGAAGTCGGTGTTGAGAAGAGATTGGGCCGCCGCGCCGCTAGCGACCCCAAGACATACTAACGCGATGAGTGCGGCGCAGCGGAAATTCCAAATCCCAAATCCAAAACTCCAAATAAATTCCCAATTCCAAACTCCAACCAACGCGCTCGGACGGCATTCTGCTCCGCCGCCACGCCGCGCTCCCACGGCGAGCCTTGGAATTTGAAGTTTAGAGCTTGTTTGGGATTTGGGATTTGGGATTTGGAATTTCATACTCTGCTCTTTCAACACCGCATCCTAGCCGTAGACGCCGCAGTCCGTGTAAATGTTCCGTAAAGCCACCCGCTATTCCGTCATCCTCGCCTTCGATCCACGCACCACTTGCTGGATGATCTGCGGGGCATCCATCTTTCCGAAACGTTCCACGATTTTGGAGTAGAACTTTTTCGCATCCTCGCGCTCGTGCTCCTCCCATCGCAGATCCCCCGCCGCCTTCCACGCCTGCAACACTTCCCAGTCCTGGCTCGGATACTTTTCGCCCACAGCGGCGTAGAGTTTCACGGCTTCATTCGTCTTGCCTTGTGTTGCATGAATGCTGCCAAGCGCCCGAAGCGCCTGAGCGCAGAGGTTCGTTTCGAGAGGAAATCTTTTCAGCAGTTCGTTGTAGCGCTGCGCGGCTTCATTCAAAAGACGCTCACGTTCCGGACCGAGTAACTCCGTAGAACGCGCATGGAAATGGGTCATCGCCTCGGCCATGAGCGTGCGCGCGTCCGTGGAGTTTCCGCTCGGTGCTGGTGCGTTTTCTTTGCAACCAATCAGCCCCACGGCCAACACGAATGCCAACATCACCGCCACTGCGATGCGTGTGCCGCGGCCATTGCTGCGTGGTTTTCGCGCGTGTTGCGATGACGGAAGTTTCCCCAGCGAGTTCATGAACGTTGGACGGGAAGACAGCAAATTTGCTCCCGGCGTCTGCCCGCGTTTTTGCTGGCTGATGAAATCGCGATCCAATTCTAGCGCGTGGCGTTCGTGCCGTGACGCGTCACCAGTTCGTAGGAAAATCTCCGCTTCTCGCGCGGCGCAAGCGACAGGAGGAATTTCACTTTCGTGGCGTCCACCTTTTCGTAGGGCATGCTCGTGGTGAGCGTCCAGTCGCCGCGAAAGTTTCGCCGGATGTCCAGCATCACGGGGATCTCTTTGGAGTTCTGCACGTCGAATTCCCACGTCTCCTTCGTGGTCCAGCCCTTGACAGCGCCCTTGTTGTCGAACTGCACGTTGCTCTTCTGCCAGTCCATCAGCGTGGGCTTAGTGGAGACTTCGAGGTCGTGGCCCAACTCCAGTTCCACTGCTTCGTTGATGGGAATGTACTTCACCGAAGTGCGGCCCACGAACGCGTAAAGTTGATCGTCACTCACGAAACGGAACGCCTTCACTGCGCCGTCCGGTAACGGTTCGGTGCCGAGCTTGCTGGGCATGGAATTCGTGAAGCGGTAGTAGCGCATCACTTTTTCGCTCCAGCGCTCCTTCTCGAATTTGTAGAGACTCGTGACTGGCACGCCGTCTGTGTTGAACGATGGCAGGCGCTTGGCCCAGCCGTTCAGAATCGTGTCGCGGCCCTCGACGGTGTAGATGAAATATTCGGACACGCCTTCCTTCACGATTTCTTTGCGGCGGCTTTCCATTTCGAATACTCCCGCCGCTGATTTGCTCAGGTCGCCGCGATTCCGATAAAAACGGTCCTGCGCCACGGGCGATCTCATCAACGCCTCGGTCGCCGGCGCGTCCTTGGACTTCTCGTCGAGTTGGCGCCGCGCCAGTTGCACCACCTCCTCGACGAGACGAACCACTCCGACGACGAGCCGCACCTGCGCGTTCTCGTAATCTTCGCCGCTGTTGTTCTTTACGCGCACGGCGCCGGCCAAAGACATGGCGCGTTCATCTTTGGCAGCTTCCGCGACGTAATCGGCGCTCCAGGAAATGCCACTGGTGAAATAACGAATCTCACAGACCACGTCACCGGCAAATTCACTGTTGATGCGCCACTCCAGGGTGTTCGGCACGCGCGGCGGAAAGCTGGCATCGAGCACTTCCACTTCGTCGCTGTGGGTCAATGCTTTGAACTCCACCGAAGTCGGATCGATGAGTGTGTTCGCCCAGGAGAATTCCAGCTTGTTCAAACCTTTGCGTAACGTGAGGTGCCGCGTCTCCTTCACCAGCGTGAGATCGACGGAGTTGTAGATGGTGAGCTGCACGGTGCCGCGATCCGGGAGAGTTACAACGTTAATACGGGCGTGGCTCAATGACGCGACGGCGAGAAAACAGACGAACACGATCAGGGCGAGCCAGCGTGCTGCCGGTTTGCAACCGGCAGAACTGTGCGCCCAAGTCACTGCCGGTGGCAAACCGGCAGCACGCTGAGGCGCCCGTCTATCGTGTTGCATTCGTTCCATGTCGCGTGACGAGTTCATAAGTGAACTTCTGCTTGGCGCGCGGCGCGAGCGGGACGACGAACTTCACTTTCGTCTTGTCCACGTTCTCGTATTTCGCCTGCGTCGTGAGCGTCCAGTCGCCGGAGAAATTGCGGCGGACGTCGAGCACCACGGGTATGTCCTTCGAGTTCTGCACTTCGATCTCCCATGTCTCTTTCGTTGTCCAACCTTTCACGTTTCCCTGCTGGTCGAACTGCAAATCCGTCTTCTGCCAATCCATCAGCGCCGGCTTCACGGAGACTTCGAGGTCATGGCCGAGTTCCAATTCCACCGCTTCGTTGATAGGGATGTATTTCACCGACGTACGGCCAACGAATGCGTAGAGCAAATCGTCGCTCACGAAACGAAACGCTTTCACGTTGCCATCCGGCAGCGGCTCCTTGCCAAGCTTGCCTGCGATGGAATTCGTGAACTGGTAATAGCGCATGACGGAATCGCCGAACCGTTCGCGCTCGTACTTGTAGTAACTCGTCAATGGCACGCCATCAGTCTTGAACGAAGGCAGGCGCTTGGACCATCCGTTCGCAATCGTGTCGCGGCCCTCGACGGTGTACATGAAGTACTCGGACAAACCTTCCTTGACGATTTCCCTCGGCTGCGCTTCCGCGAGTTTATCGGCTGCGGCCATTCCACCAAAGGCCAGCATCATTTTTGCGGGAGCCATACCGGGTACGGAGCCGCTATTCGCGGCCACCGTCGTCGGCATGCCTGGTTTTCCGGCGCGGGCGAGGTCGGCAATTTCCTGAACCAAGCGAATCACGCCCACGACCAGTCGCACCTGCGCATTGTCGTAATCTTCACCGCTGTTGTTTGTCACTCGTACCGCGCTGCTAAAATCCATCAGCTTCTCGTCCTTGCTAGCCTCGGCCACGTAATCGGCCGTCCACGAGATACCGCTGGTGAAGTAACGAATCTCCACCACGACATCGCCGGCGAACTCGGAGTTGATTCGCCACTCCAAAGTGTTGGCAACCCGCGGTGGAAAACTCACGTCCTGCACTTCCACTTCATCCGCGTGCGACAGCGGACGAAACTCAACCGAAGTCGGATCGATCAATGTATTCGCCCACGAGAACTCCAGTTTGTTCACGCCTTTGCGGAACGTGAGGTGGCGTGTCTCCTTCACCAGCGTGAGATCGGCGGAGTTGTAAATGGTGAGTTGAACCGTGTCGCGATCGGGAAGCATGACGACGTTGATGCGCGCGTGAGAGAGTTGAGGTGTCAGGATAGGCCAGACGAGAAGTGCAGCCAGGCAGCAGGTGAGCAGGTGAGAAAGTGTGCAGGTGGGAAGGGGCAGAATCTTAGCCGCCCACTTTCTCACTTTCTCATCTGCATTCTTTGAGAGGTTCATAGCGTAAATAAGTAAACAGTTGGATCAAAACGACGCCGGCTCATTCCCCTGCACGTTCAGTCGGTTAAGGTTGAACGTGACCGTCGTCTTCTTCTCGCCGGTGGATTCGGCGGGCAAGGTCAGATTGTACTCGAAGGTGAAAGCGTCCTTCTTCTTGAACTGGGCAGCATGACTGTTCTCAACCATCTTCCAGTAGCCGGGGACGTGTTCAACGAGCACAAGGTTCACCGGCTCCTTTTTGAAATTCTCGATCTCGATTTTGTAAACCTCGTCCGTGTCGTGCAGCACGATGTTGTTCTGGTTGTTGCGACGGATGTTCGTCTTGTCATCCTTGGATTTGCGCTGCGTGACCTTCACGTCCCGGCTCTGGCCAATGTAGAGCTTCATCTCGCGGTCCACGGGCGTGAGTTGCGCCCAATCCTCACCCGTGAACGCGACGCCCTCGCCCACTTGCTCGCCTTCGCGCGTGGGTTGTTCTTTCGTTTTGATGAAGATGCGGACCTTGCCCGGCAGCATCGTGTGCGTGCCGAGCTTGGATGGCCTGTCGTTGGTGATGACGTAGCTGAGCGGAATTCCGACGGTGTTCTTCTGATACTCCGGGTCCCAAGGCAGGTTCGCCGAATCCCACGTGAGAACTTTTCTGATCGGCAATCCCTCGATGCGCTCGGAAAGCATCTCCAACACTTCTTCGTGCGCGATGGTCTTCTTGAAGCTGGCGCCGTAGCCGACGCTGACTTCGGCATCCGTCAGGTCTTCGCCGGAATTATTGTGCAGACGAAGATAATTGCGGAGCGTCAATGCTTTCTCGTTCGGCTCGGCCACGGCGCGGTAAGTCACTTCGCGCGTCAGACCTGAGAGCAAATAGGAAATCCGCACGCGCTCTTCCTGCGCGGCTGGACTGGAGATTTCCCAAATCAACGCGTTTTCATTCGGTGGATAACTGGTGTTAAACACCTTCACGTCGTTCGGATGCGACAACGTGCGCACCTGGATGCTCGTCCCATCGATGTTCACGCCGCGCCACGAGAAATCCACTTTGTTGACGCCTTTCTGCAACGTGACGATGCGCTCCTCCTCCACGAGCGTTGCTTCGGGATTGCTGAGGGCGACGACGACACGGGCGCGCTCCGGCAACGCGACCAACTTGACCCGCGCATGGGCCGCAGAAGCAGCGAGCAAGGCGACGAAAGCAAAACCGAGAATCCGTTTCATGAGAACTTGGACGGAGGCGGAACGAGAATGCTCCCGTGAGGAATGGGAAAAGATCCAAGCACCACCGGTTATCTTGGTGCTTGGAGCTTTTTCCCCGTACCTTCCGCGCCATGCCGGAACTCGCTGAAGTCGAATACTATCGCAAGCAATGGAACACCGGCCTCGGCGCGAAAGTGCTCGCGGCCGAGTTGTACGCGGAAAAAAGAATTTTCCGCGGCACCGACGTGACCGCGATACAGCGCGACTTGCCGGGCGCAAAACTGATCGCCTCCGAAGCGCGTGGCAAACAGATGGCCTTTCAGTTCTCGCGCGGAATCTGGATCGCAATTCATCTCGGCATGACCGGCAAGTTGCGCGTAGAGCCTGCGGACTTCGCTGCCGCGAAACATGACCATCTCGTCTTACAGCAAAAGCAACGGTCGCTCGTCTTCAGCGATCCGCGGCAATTCGGCCGTGTGCTTTATTTTCAAGGTCGAGGCGAGCCGCCGTGGTGGTCGAAGATTGCGCCCGCGCTGACATCAAAGGCTTTCACACAAGAAGTCTTGCGGGATGCGCTGCAACGTCATCGCAAGTTACCCATCAAAGCGACCTTGCTCCTGCAACAGCACTTTCCCGGCGTCGGCAATTGGATGGCGGATGAAATTCTTTGGCGCGCGAAGATCGATCCGCGCACGGCGAGCGGGAATATCGAAGGCAACCGACTCGGCGAATTGTGGAAGTCCATTCGCTACGTCTGCGCGGGCGCGATTAAGCACATCGGAAGTGACTTCTCCGATCCGCCGACCGGCTGGTTCTTTCACGTCCGTTGGGGTGCGAAAGGCAAATGTCCGCGCGATGGTTCGGCGCTGAAGCGCGCGACTATTGGCGGTCGCACAACAGCATGGTGCGCCAAGTGTCAGAGGTAGAGCGTCGCTGTCCTCAGCGCGCCCGCTACGACTGGAACAAGAGCGCGTGAGCGTACCGATGGCGTGCGCGGCGCGTTGAGGACACCGCGCCCTACCATCACGCCGCTGAGATCTTCCAGTTCCTCACCAACTCCGGAAACTTGCAGTCCGCGCAAAGCGCGTTCGAGTGATCGCAGAAGTCGCGCACGATTTGAAGCAAGCCTTGTTGCATCGCCGCGCTTTTCAACTTCACATCGCGACGTCCTCCCAACAAACGGTCCCGCGCGAGCCGCAGCACGGAGTTGTCTTCCGCCGCGGGCCACGCGAAATAGCGGCGCTCCGCCTCCGCCAGCAGTCTTGTGTTGTTGCCTTCACGGGCGCGCAGCCAAAGCCAGGGCAAAACGACGTTGACGGCAAGATCCGTAACGCGCGTCGCTCCCAGCAACGGTTGTGGCTTCGGCATCGCGGACGAACGCAGCGTCCAGTGCCGCGACCAAAAGTTATCGGCCGGCGGTTGCAGAGCGGCGAGCAATGATGCGGCGAGAGCGTGATCCGCTGGCGCGGTGGCGAACCACTGATCGATGCGCTTGAACAACTTCGCGTCGCCACTCCAATGCGCCGCGAGCGCAAGCCGCCGCTGTGGATGATTGGCTGGGCGCAGTCCGTTCAATCGCCACAAGTTTTTCGGCATGACGCAATCGCCGAACGCATCGCGCTCGCGCCACCAATAATCCCACACCGTGCGCAGGTAAGTGTCCGCGCTGCGCTGCTTGCGCGTGAGATCGTTCGGCAGCAATCCACTCACGCCGAGCAGGCGCGCCTGGGTTTGCACAAGCGACGGGGCGCGCGTGGTGAAGCGCGAGCGCAGTTCGCCGACGCGCTGCATTGGCCACACGTTTTGCTTGTAACCGAGCGCGCGGAGCATTCCTTCCCAAAGCGATTGTTCCCAGCCGGCCTGACGAGCGCGCGCGTGCAAATCGCTGGCCTTGCGTTCGAAGCGCACGAGCGCGGCTTCGTTGAGCAACTGCTCGAATTGCGTGAGCGCGAGATCGCGCAGCGGCCCGGCACACTGGCCCAACAGCCCCTCGGGATAACGCTGCGCCGCGTCACTCGCGAGCCAGAGCGCGAGTTCCACGACGGGCGCGTCGAGAAACGGTTTCAGCGCGAGCGTGGGAATCGATGTGTGCGTGTCGCCTTCCCAGACGACGTGCAACTTCACGCGCTCGAAGTTTGGATTACGATCGTGCGCGTGACTTTTCCAACCGGATGATTGCAGATCGATCTCGACATCGCTGGTGATTGGTTGCTCTCGCTCGAATTGAATTACGGCATCTCGAAAGTCAGGCCCCGCGCCGTGATTCCAAAATCCCGGGTGCAGAACACGCAAGGTTCGCTCGTCGAGCAGCTTCAGGTCATCGCGGCGAATGCGCTGATGATGCCAGATGTTTTGGACGAGCGCTTCGGGCGGTGTGTCTTCCTCGCGCAAGGTCCCAACGGGACGATGCGCGGCGCGCCAGTGAAAATAAAATTGCGGGCGGGCGGAGAACACGGGGCGTGTTTGAAAGGACGAGGAAGTAAAGTCAAGCGCGGGCGGCAGGGCGCGTCGCTCCGAGCACGCCGGGTCACAGGATCAAGAGGCGTGAGTTAAGAGTAGCATTGCCGGCGCGCGCGGAGCGACGCGTCCTACCACACCCCGGTCAGCGCTTCATCGCGGTTTCGATTTCGCCCGCCTCAATCGGAATCTCCGCCATCAAATCCGTGTTGCCGCTTTCGCCAATCACGATTGTGTTTTCCAGCCGCACAGCGAAGCCTTCCTCACGGATATAAATCGCCGGCTCGATGGTCATTACCCAGCCCGCCTGCATCGGTTCCGTGGTGAAGCCCACGTCGTGGACATCCAGCCCGATGGGATGGCCGACGCCGTGCATGAAGAATTTTTTGAACGCGGGAGAATCCGGGTCCTGCTTATTGAGCGCGCGCGTCGTGAGCAATTTGAGATCGACCAATTCCTTTTCAATCAATTGCTCCGCTTCCTTCTGCCAGTCCTTCCAGAGCTTGCCGGGCTTCAAGTTGTCGCACGATTGACGGAAGACGCGGAGCACGGCGTTGTAAACCTGCTTTTGCCGCGGCGTGAACTTCCCGCTCACGGGAATCGTGCGCGTCATGTCGGAATTGTAATTCGCGTAATTCGCCGCCACATCGAGCAACAGCAGATTGCCTTTGCGGCACTCGTCGCAGTTCGCGATGTAGTGCAGCGCACACGCGTTCGCACCGCTCGCAATGATGGGTGTGTAGGCGAAACCGCCGCCGCCGCGGATGAATTCGTGCGCCAGTTCCGCTTCGACTTCCATCTCGTTCACGCCCGGTCTCACGAAGCGCAGCAAGCGGCGAAAGCCCTTCCCCGTCAGGTCACAAGCTTTGCGGATCAATTCGATTTCCGTCTCCGACTTCACGATGCGCAACGGGTGCATCAACCGCGCGAGCCGCTGGTAATCGTGCAAGGGATACCGCCGGACCGTATCAGCCACGAAGCGCGATTCCCGAGTCTCGACTTCCACGATGGCGCGTTTGTGTTCGTTGCTGTCGAGGTAAACGTGTTCGCACTCGCACATCAGGCGATGGAACAGGCGCGGGAATTCGCTGAGCCAATGCACGCGCTCCACGCCGCCGAGGGCGCGCGCTTCCTCTTTCGCCAGCTTGTGCCCTTCCCACGTTTCCAATTCGGCGTGGAGGTCGCGGATGAAAAGAATCTCACGCTGCTTTTCATCGTGCGCGTTGGGATAAAGCAACAGAACGGTTTCCTCCTGCTCGATGCCGGTGAGATAAAATAAATCCGAGTTGGTGATAAGCCGCAACGAACCGTCCGCGTTCGTGGGCAACACGTCATTGGCATTCACGACCGCGAGCGAGTTCGGCCGCAAAAGATTTTTCAGCCGCGCGCGATTCTCGACAAACAACCTGGCCGGAATGGAACCGTATCGGGTTTGCAACTTCATGGCGGCGGAGTGTGCAGAGACGTCTGAGGACGTTGAAGGAATAAGTTTTGTGCCAAGGAGATATGGCCATGCGTTAGCCAATTTCAAAACCCTTCAATCCATCCCGAGACTTTATAGAGAGGATTGCCGGACACGCCAGCGAAACACTTGTCGATCCAGTCAATCAACTTCTCAGTGTCAGCAATTGGCAGAATCCAAAGTTGGTTGTTTTTCTGTTGCCACTTTTCAGGTATGGGCGGCATTTCAGCACGCTTGGCCTTGGCGATTCCGGGATTGAGTTGCAGTGACTGCTGATTCGCGAATGCCACCTCGGCCCAAGGCTGTTTGCCATACAGCAAATTCTTAAACCAACCATCATCGGCGAGGACTTCGAAATGTGCCCACGAGGATTCAACACCGCGTTCGGCCATGCGAGAGAGCAGCGTGCGAAAAACATCCTTCGGTGTGGGATGCTCTGTCGCTCCGCTGGAAATTCTTCGAGTCCACATGAGCAGTCAATAGACTGCCGAGCCACTCGCCTTCTTCACGAAAGGAAAGGATTCAGGCTGGCAAAAGGTCGTCCCGCAGCGCCGTCACTCACCACAGTCCACCAGATTGACGCAGCCGTTCGAGCAGGCGCGCATCGGCGGCGGGGAAGGTGTAGTTCGTAAGTTCGTCGCGCGCGATCCAGGCAAAAGCGGGGCAGCCGAGCGCTTGCGGTTCGTTGGCCAGCCATTCGCAGCGGAAGAACTTCAGGCGCACGCGTTTCTCGGGATACTCGTGCTCAATCGTCTCGATGAGTTCGCGCACGACCACTTCGATACCGAGTTCCTCGCGCAATTCACGGGCGAGGCAAGACTCGAACGTTTCATCGCACTCCACTTTGCCACCGGGGAATTCCCACAGCCCGCCGAGATGCGCGCCCGCATGGCGTTGGGTGATGAGCAGGTTGCCGTTGCGGAAGACGAGACCGGCGCTGACGTCGATGATCGGCGTCATGAGCGAACGGGACGACAGGAACTCCGGCTTCCCTCTCCCCTCAACGGGGAGAGGGATTGAGGGTGAGGGGTGGTGCGGCCGAAAAGTTTCCGTCGTCGCGAGCACGTTTCCACATTCCCACCCCTCACCCCGGCCCTCTCCCCGTTGAGGGGAGAGGGAGAAAGGCATTTAGCGCCATTCGAAATCGAAGCATTCACCGTCCGACACTTTTGTAGATAAATCCCATCTTCTCCATCTCGGCGGCTTCGAAAAGATTTCTGCCGTCGAACAGGATCGGGTGCGTGAGTTCGCGGCGCACGCGTTCGAGGTCGAGCTTCTTGAACTCCGGCCACTCCGTCGCGATCACCAGCGCGTCGCATCCGGTTGCCACGTCGTTCATGTTGTCCACATAGGTCACGTCCTTGAGCAGCGCCTTGGCCTTCTCCATCGCTTGCGGATCGAACACGCGCAGCCTGGCGCCTTCCTTCTGCAACTTCTGGCAAAGCTCGATCGCGGGGGAGAGGCGCACGTCGTCGGTGTTCTGTTTGAAGGCCAGGCCGAGCACGCCGATGGTTTTGTCCTTCAATACCCACAGCGTGTCGGTGATCTTTTTGACAAACCGATCCATTTGCCCGGCGTTGATGCGCTGAACTTCCTTGAGCAACGCAAAGTCATAGCCAAGCTGCTCCGAGATTTTGATGAAGGCGCTGAGATCTTTCGGAAAGCAACTGCCGCCAAAGCCGAGTCCCGCGTCGAGGAAGCGGCGGCCGATGCGCGCGTCCATGCCCATGCCGTTGGCGACTTCCTGTACGTTCGCGCCGCTGGCTTCGCAAATGATCGACACGGCATTGATGTAGGAAATTTTTAGCGCGAGAAAGGAATTCGCCGCGTGCTTAATCAACTCCGCCGAATTGATGTCGGTGATGATAATGGGCACGTTGAACGGCGCATAAACTTCCTTCATCGCCTGCACGGGCCGTTGCGAGCGCGTGCCGATGACGATGCGGTCGGGCTTCATCAGATCTTCGACGGCAAAACCTTCGCGCAAAAATTCCGGATTGCTCACGACATCGCAATCCACCTTGGCTTTGCAGTAACGCTTGATGGTTTCCGCAACCTTGTCACCCGTGCGCACGGGCACGGTGCTCTTGTCCACGACGATCTTGTAGCTCGTGATCGCGCCGGCGATTTCGCGCGCGACGGATTCGATGAAGCTGAGGTCGACCGAGCCGTCTTGCTGCGGTGGCGTGGGGACAGCGATGAAAATGACGTCGGAGTTCTCCACGCCCTCCTTCGTGCTGGCGGTGAAGCGCAGCCGTCCAGCGGCCACATTTTTCTTCACCAGATCCTCCAGGCCCGGCTCGTAAATGGGAATGCCACCCGCCTGGAGCATCTTCACTTTGTCCGCGTTGTTATCGACGCAAATGACCTGATGTCCGACTTCGGCGAAGCAGGTGCCCGTGACGAGACCGACGTAGCCGGTCCCAATGATGGTTAACTTCATGAGTTCAACTCCGTGAACGAGCTACAATGATTCAAGAGAAAGGAATCGCAAATCTGCTCGCGAACCGCGCGGTGTAATGATCCCCGACATCGCTGCCAAAGATCAGCGTGAAGGTTTCGATGAGCCGAGCAACGCACTGCTTGGGCAGCGAGGCTGGCATGACTCACTTTCCGGGCGTCGGTGTGGGTTGTCCGGGATTGAGCAGAATTCTCGGAGCACCCGACGTGGAAGCCGGCGCGGGACTCACTTGAGGCGCGATCGACGGCATCATTTGCGGCCGAGCAGGCGCCGGGTTCGATGCGATGAGCGAGGGATATTTCGTGTAAAGTTCCCGCAGTTTTTCCTGCACTTCAGCCGGCGGCGGCGTTCCGGGCTGCGCGTTCGCCATTTTGGTCAGCACTTCCAACGCGAGCGCCGGCTGTTTGGTGTGCTCGTAAAGCCGCGCCAGGTTCAATCGCGCCTGATCAGCAGCCGGATCGCTGGAGTAGCTTTTCAGAAAATCATTGTACTTGTTGATCGCTTCCGCAGTTTTGTTCTCCGCATCGAAGGAAGCCGCCACGCCGAACACTGCTTCCGGCACCCACGGCGTTTCACCGAATTCGCGCATGTACTTTTCGAACTGCTCGCGGGCCTTCGCATAATTGGCCTCGCCAAAGTAAACCGCGCCCGAGCGCAAGAGCGCCTTACCTGCGGCCTGGGTCTTCGGATATTCTTCAGCGACCTTGGCCAGCGCATCCGCAGTGCCCGGCGCTGGTGATTCGAGCGGGTTGGCCGGCATGCGCACGAGCGACAACGCTTCTTCCGCTTCGATCTGGCGTTCGCTGCTGCGCCACGCCCAAATTCCCGCGACGATCCCGACGAATAAAACGACTCCCGCCCCGATGGCTACGCGCTTCTTATTCGTCTCGAACCAGCCCAGAAAATTGTAGAACCCCGCTGAGGGAGGTGCATCTGAATCCATAAAGAGCGGGGAATTTCCAAGCGTGGCATCCAAAACGCAAGTGCGAAAAGCGGCGAAGGCAAGAGTGGAGCATCAATGTGCTGCCAGGTTTTCAACTGGCAGAGACGCACTGAGTGCAGACCGTGTGAATTGGTTTCTCTCCGCGTTGCATGGATGGGAACCGACTGCCGGTTGCAAACCGGCAGCACGTTGTTAGACCGTCCCAAGGAGTGCGCTTTGGTCATCGTCGAGCGCAACGCCCGCACTTCCGCGTTGAAGTTTTTATCTTCGCCCGCATATTCCCGCGGCTTTATGAATCAACCCATTCGTGTCGCAGTCACCGGCGCCGCCGGCCAGATCGGTTACTCACTTTTGTTCCGCATCGCGTCCGGCTCCATGTTCGGCCCGCAACAGCCGGTGATCCTTCATCTCATTGAAATCGAACCGGCGCTTCCTGCCTTGCAGGGCGTCGCCATGGAATTGGATGACTGCGCCTTCCCGCTGCTCAAGGGGATCGTCACCACCGCGAGCCCGGACGAAGGTTTTCGTGGCGTGGACTGGGCGCTGCTCGTCGGCAGCGTGCCGCGCAAACCCGGAATGGAACGCAAAGATCTCTTGGGCATTAATGGGAAAATCTTCGTCGGCCAGGGCCAGGCCATTCAAAAGAATGCCGCGGACAATTTCCGCGTCCTGGTCGTGGGCAATCCGTGCAACACGAATTGCTGGATCGCGATGAACAGCGCGCAGAAAGTTGGCGGCGGCAAATTCGATCCGTCACGCTGGCACGCCATGACGCGCCTCGACGAGAATCGCGCCAAGTCTCAGCTCGCCAAAAAAGCCGGCACGGATGTCACGGCCGTCGCCAACGTGGCGGTTTGGGGAAATCACTCTGCGACGCAATATCCCGATTTCTTCAACGCGAAGATCGGCGGGCGCGCTGCGACCGATGCGATTAAAGATGAAGCGACCGTGCAGCAGCGCGGCGCTGCTGTCCTGAAAGCGCGCGGACTTTCCAGCGCCGCCAGCGCGGCGAATGCCGTGGTGGACTCCGTGCGTTCCATCGCCGAGCTGACCGCGCCGGGCGACTGGCACAGCGTGTGTGTTTCTTCGGACGGCAGCTATGGTGTCGAGGCCGGCATCATCAGTTCGTTCCCGGTGCGCAGCAACGGGCAGAAACTGGAGATCGTCCAAGGATTGCCGGTGAACGAATTCAGTCGCGGGAAAATCGATGTGACCGTCAAGGAACTCACGGAAGAGCGCGACATGGTCCGCGAGATTCTGAAGTAATCAGAGTCGCCTTGGAGAAACGCCGACTGCGATGATGCTGCACGCTTGAATCGCGTTCAGCCCAAGGCGTTCGCATTCGGCCAACACTTCGTCTGACTCAGTGCCGGGGTTGAGGAACAGCTCATCGCAGCCACGCGCGGCGATGTCCGGAAGAATCTTCACGAGTCGTTGCGGTGGAATATAAACCGTGATGATGCCGGGCCGCTCAGGAACGTCCTCGATGGTCGGGTAGGTCTTGAACCCTTCCACCTCCGGCTCATTCGGATTCACGGGATAGACCTTGTAGCCCTGCTGCGCAAAGGCGCGCACGGCTTTGTTGCCCCATTTCTCCCGATTGCTCGAAGCGCCGATGACCGCCACGGTTTTCATGGTTTCAGCATACTCGTGGGCCGCTGCTTTAACGAGGGCACGCATGAATTGTTCCCGGAGCGCCCACGAATAAAGTTCATTTCAGCCGCAAGTTCCATTTGCCGAAAGACAAGCGTGCGCTACTTTTGGCGCCCCGCTGGCCGGAAATGGGTTGTTGACACCCTCTGGGTGTTTTGATGCTATCTCCGTCCCTTTTGGGGAAAGGCTTTTATGTACGCAGTTATTGAAACAGGCAGTAAACAATATCGCGTCGCGCCGGGCGATACGATCGAAGTGGAATCGCTCGACACGGAAGAAGGAAAAGAAGTGACGCTGGATCGCGTCCTCTTCGTGGCGAACGATGGAAAATTTTCCGTGGGCGCGCCCCTCGTTGACAAAACGACGGTCGTGGCCGATGTGGTAAAACATATCCGCGGGCCGAAAACGATCGCTTTCAAGATGAAGCGTCGCAAAGGGTATCACCGCACGGTGGGACATCGTCAGGAACTGACGGTGCTCAAGATTAAGGAGATTAAGGCTTAGTTTATGGCACACAAGAAAGGTCAAGGCAGTGTTCGCAACGGACGTGACAGCGTCAGCAAGCGTCTGGGTGTGAAGCGGTTTGGTGGCGAGCACGTCACCGCCGGCAGCATTCTCGTGCGTCAGCGCGGGACGAAGTTTATCGCCGGCCAGAATGTCGGCACCGGTCGCGACTGGACATTGTTCGCGCTGGTCACCGGCAAAGTCCTTTTCGACAAAGGCAGCCGTCGCGTCAATATCGTCCCCGACGGCGTCGCGCAGAACAACTAGCAGTCCGTTTGATTTCGCCGGTCGCGTCACGGTTCGTGACGCGACCTTTTCTTTGTAAGTTGGACATTCTTTCGGCTGGATTTGGTCCGTTCTCCTGCAACAACAGCCGACCCATTATGCGCATAGGGTGTTGCAACGAATAGACTGATTCCGTTCAATGCGCGCTTCCGAATGAACGTTCCATTTCTAAATCTCACCGCGCAGTACGAGTCTCTGAAGTCCGAGTTGCTGCCTGCGGTTGAAAAGGCATTGGCGAGTGGTCACTACGTCCTCGGCCCCAATGTTGCGGCGCTGGAACAGGAAGTGGCCGCTTACACGGGAACGAAATTTGGCGTGGGCGTGAATTCCGGCTCTGATGCGCTCACGCTGGCGCTCCGAGCGCTCGACATCGGACCGGGTGATGAGGTGATTACCACGCCGTTCACTTACATCGCGCCGGCTGAGTCGATTCATCAAGTCGGCGCGAAAATTGTTTTCGCCGACGTTCATCCACGCACGTTCAATATCGATCCGGAGGAGGTCGCGCGAAAAATCACGCCAAAGACGAAGGCAATCATTCCGGTTCACTTGTTCGGGCAGGCCGCGCCACTGGACGAAATCTTTGCGCTGACAAAACCCCGAGGCATTCACGTGATCGAAGATTGCGCGCAGACAATCGGCGCAACTTACAAAGGCACGCCAGTCGGCAGCTTCGGCGCGCTAGGTTGCTTCAGTTTTTATCCGACGAAGAACCTCGGCGCAGATGGCGATGGCGGCATGGTCGTCACGAGCGACGAGGCGCTGGCGAAGAAATTGAAGATGCTGCGCGTGCATGGCATCGAGCGCCGTTACTTTCACGACTTGCACGGCTACAACTCGCGGCTTGATGAATTACAAGCGGCCATCCTGCGCGTGAAGCTGCCGCACCTGAAGGGCTGGAACGCGCGCCGGGCGGAGATTGCGCACTACTACACGCAGAACCTGGAGCATCTGCCGCTCGAATTTCCGGTGACGGCGAAAGATAACACGCATGTTTTTCACGTGTATGCGGTGCTAGGCGATCGGCGTGATGCACTTCAGAGATTTCTCGCCGACAAAGGGGTGCCTACGATCATCTACTATCCGCAGCCGCTGCACTTGCAGAAGGTTTACGAGAATCTCGGCTACAAAGAAGGGGATTTCCCCGTCGCGGAAAAAATCTCGAAGCTGATTCTGCCGCTGCCGATGTATCCCGAGCTGACGAAGGAACATCTCGATCAAGTAGTGGGAGCCATCCTCGGCTTCTTCGCGCAGCCGTGAACGTGCCCCCCGGCATCTTGCCGGGTTCCCGTTCTACAAAGGAGCGCACCAAATCGCGCATGGGCGCGCCGACCCGGCAAGATGCCGGAGGCGCGTTACAGCTTCACGAGATTCGCTACCGTCTGCACATCTTTGTCACCGCGGCCGGAGAGGTTCACGATCACGAGATGGTCCTTCGACATTTTGGGCGCGCGTTCGATGCAAGCGGCGATGGCGTGAGAAGATTCCAGCGCGGGGATAATTCCCTCCAAGCGCGCCAGCTTTCCAAAAGCGTTCAACGCCTGATCGTCTGTGGCGTAGGAATACTCGACTCGTACTTCATCGTGCAGCCAGGCGTGCTCGGGGCCGACGGCAGCGTAGTCGAGTCCAGCGGAGATGGAGTGGGTAAGTTGAATCTGCCCGTCGTCGTCTTGGAGAATGTATGAGCGCGTGCCCTGCAACACGCCGAGCGAGCCGCCGTGAAAACGCGCCGCGTGTTGCTCGGGCTTGATGCCCAGCCCGCCGGCTTCCACGCCGAGCATCCTCACGTTGGCGTCTTCGAGGAACGGATAGAAGAGTCCGATCGCATTCGAGCCGCCACCGACGCAGGCGATGAGCAAGTCAGGCAAACGCTCTTCCTTCTCCAGAATCTGTCTGCGCGCCTCATCACCGATCACACGCTGAAAATTTCTCACCATGACCGGATACGGATGCGCGCCGTAAGCAGTGCCGAGGATGTAGTGCGTGCTGCGGACGTTCGTCACCCAGTCGCGCATAGCTTCGTTCACCGCTTCCTTCAACGTCTTTTGGCCCGCATGCACAGGCACGACTTCCGCGCCCAACATTTTCATGCGAAACACGTTGAGCGCCTGGCGTTCGCAATCGACCGTGCCCATGTAAATGACGCACTTCAATCCGAACATCGCACTCACAGTGGCCGTCGCCACGCCGTGCTGGCCGGCGCCGGTTTCGGCGATGATGCGCGTCTTGCCCATGCGCTTCGCGAGGAGAATCTGCCCCATCGCGTTGTTAATCTTGTGCGCACCGGTGTGGAGCAAATCCTCGCGCTTCAAATAGATTTTCGGCCCGCCCAGCTCGCGCGTGAGACGTTCGGCAAAGTAGAGCGGCGTGGGGCGTCCGCAAAATTCCCGGAGGTAATAATCCAGTTCGTTCTGAAACTCCGGGTCCTGCTGTGCGCGAAAGTATTCCTCCTCAAGCTGTTGGAGGGGATGCATCAGCGTCTCGGGCACGAAACGTCCGCCGTATGGACCAAAGTGGCCCGTGGCGTCAGGAAGTTGTTCGGTGGCAGCAGCGCTCATGGTCAGAGAATCTCACGCAAAGACGCGCTGACGCCAAGTTATTTGCCGGGCTTCAAGTCACGCTCTTGGCCGCGGCGATGAACTCGCGCAGTTTGGCGTGGTCCTTTTTCCCCGGCACAGATTCGACTCCGCCGGAAACATCCACGGCGTAAGGCCGCACTTTGCGTACGGCCTCGCTCACCGTTTCCACTTTCAACCCGCCCGCCAGAATCACCATCCTGGTGAGCTTTGTGGCTTCGACGGCGACATCCCAATTGAAAGCCACACCTGTCCCGCCGTGCTGTCCATCGACGTAGCTGTCTAAGAGCCAGGCGTAATTGCGATAGCTCAAAGCGTTGTGCAAAGACTCGTGCGATTGAATGCGAAACGCTTTGATCACCTTCAGTCCAAATTGCCCGCAGAACTGAGGTGATTCCTCGCCGTGGAATTGCAGCGTGTCGATGCCGCTGGTTTCCAGCACGAGGCGAATGAAGTCTTGGGAGGCGTTCACGAATACGCCGACTTTCGCGACGAACGGCGGCAACTCGCGAATGATCTCCGCCGCCAGGCTGGGCGAAACGAATCGTTTGCTGTTGTCGAAGAACATGAAGCCCAACGCGTCGGCACCCGCATCCACGGCGGCGATGGCGTCGGCAGCGTTGGTGATCCCGCAAATTTTTACTCGCACTGGCACGGTGGCCTGAAGCTAAACGAGGAGAAGAGTGGGCGCGAACATTTTGGAGTGTGGTGACTTGTTACCGCTTTGGTGCGTGGCCGACTGGCCGGCCGCCTGCGGAAAGCGGTGACAAGTCACCACACTCCAAAAACAAAAAGCCTCTCGGTATGTGGAACCGAGAGGCTCGTAGTTTCCGTTCCGAAAACGTTACGCTTTCACCATTCCGTGGGGATCGATGACAAATTTCTTCGCTGCGCCCTTGTCGAAGTCCTTGTAGCCGCTCGGCGCGTCCTCGAGGCGAATCATCTGCACGTGCGTCGCTTTGGCGATTTGGATTTTGTCGTGGAGAATCGCCATCATCAGCCTGCGGTGGTAGCGCATGACCGGGCATTGCCCTGTGACGAAGGTGTGGCTCTTGGCCCAGCCCAGCCCAATGCGAATGGAGAGACTACCCACCTTTGCCGCTTCATCGACCGCGCCCGGATCGCCCGTGACGTAAAGGCCGGGGATGCCGATGGCACCGCCCGCTTTGCAAATCTCCATCACGCTGTTCAGCACCTGCGCGGGAACTTCCTTGCTGTGATTGTGTCCGCAGCCGCGCGCTTCGAAGCCGACGCAATCCACGGCACAATCCACTTCCGGCACGCCGAGGATGCGTTCGAGTTGATCCTGGATCGAGCAATCCGTCGAGACGTCCACCGTCTCGCAGCCGAAGCTGCGCGCCTGGGCGAGCCGTTCCTTGTTCAAGTCGCCGACAATCACGACCGCTGCGCCGAGCAAGTGACACGACGCCGCGCACGCGAGGCCGACCGGTCCCGCGCCCGCCACATAAACCGTCGCACCCGGTCCCACGCCCGCACTCACCGCGCCGTGATAGCCCGTCGGGAAAATGTCGGAGAGCAAGGTGAGGTCTTTGATTTTCACCAGCGCCTGATCCTTGTCCGGGAATTTGAGCAGGTTGAAATCCGCGTAAGGAATCATCACGTAATCCGCTTGGCCGCCGACCCAGCCGCCCATGTCCACATAACCATAAGCGGCACCGGGACGCGCGGGATTCACGTTCAGACAAATGCCTGTCTTGCCTTCCTTGCAGTTCGCGCAGCGTCCGCATGCGATGTTGAACGGCACGCTACAGATGTCGCCTTTCTTGATGAACTCGACGTCGCGACCCGTTTCGATCACTTCACCTGTGATCTCGTGGCCGAGGATCAAGCCGGGCTGGGCCGTTGTGCGTCCGCGAACCATGTGCTGGTCCGAGCCGCAGATGTTGGTGCAGACGACTTTGAGAATCACCCCGTGCTCGCACTTGCGCTTCTGCTCGGGCAGTTCCAACTTCGGAAAATCGATGTTCTTGATTTCGACTTTACCCGGTCCCATGTAAGCGACACCACGATTGCTCGGCATATTTCCTCCAATGAGTTGAGTGAATTGGTTTCTTGTTTGGAATTCATAACGAGCCTAGGCATGCCGGAATTTGCGTCAATGCCGCAGGTTAAAAAGTTATTCACCGGTCCGGATGAGTGCCCGAAAAAGCCTCGCGTGGCGAAACTAACGAAGGGAAGGCCGCGTTGATTTTGCTCTCGCGGTGCAACTAAACGTGTGAACAAGGTCAGGCGGCTTTCTTCGCCCGCAACCCGGCTTGCACGTCGCTAATTAATTTCTCCAACGCGCGCCCGTACTCGATGTAACGGCTGAACTGCTGGTCCGCTGAACTGGTCACCGACGAATCGTGAAACACCACCGCCACGTGCGGCTCGATCGAGAACGCGCCGTCGTAACCGCTCGCCAGCAAATCCCGGATGACTTCGCGCACGCAGCCGTTGCCCTCGCCCGGCATGGTGTAGTCCGCGTCGTTCTTCGCCGGGTTCCAGCGCGCGTCCTTGATGTGAACGTGAACTGTGTGCGGCTTCACGTGTGTATAAAACTCCCACGCGTCCTGTTTCGACCACGGCTTCGGTTTGCTGCGGTCTGCGTTGAAGACGGGATTGGCCGTGTCGAAAACCCACTTCAATCCCGGCGCTCGGTCCAGCAACTCCAGCGCATGTTTCCAGCTCATCCCGCCGTAGTTCATGCAGTTCTCGTGTACGGGCTGAAGGCCGGCATCGAGAAACATCTTCGTGACCTCGCGCACGCGTGCGAATACTTCAGCGGGACTTGTTGCCTCGTCGTCGCCCGGCTTGAAACTCATCACGCGCACGAACTTCGTGCCGAGCTTTTGCATGCGAGGAATGCACCGCTTCACTTCGCCCAGCGTGACATCGAACGGCGTCGCAATCGTCTTTTGCCAGTTCATGATCGTAGAGCCGAAGCAATACACGCCGAGATCTGCGTCCTTCAACTTGCCGGCGGCGATGTCGAAAGCTGCGTCTGGAATCTCGTGGAAGTTCGCCTTCGCAAATCCCGGCACTTCCACGCCACGCATCTCGATCCATTTCCAGCCGAGCTGTCCGTGCGCCTTGATTTGTCTGTCGATGGAACTGGCGGCTTCGTCGCCGATGCCTGTGATGATCATGGTTTCTTTGGTTGTGTCGGGGGAACTATGGAGGGCCGCGCGTCGGGCGATATGTAAATGATGCGCCGAGCGTGAACGTCCCGCCAGTGCAACTCCAGCCACGGGTCCATGCCCGGAAACGGACTGCGCATAACGCGACGAACATACCGTGGCGAGGCTGGAGATTCCAACGCCGGAAATCAGGGAAAGATTTCCCTGGAAGCCGGCGCCCCGTACGGTTGCGCCATAAACTCCGTTGCGCATCGCGCCCCTGCTGCTCATGCTTCCCGAATCCATGAAGCGGCTGTTGGTCATTGGCGCGGCGATTTTTCCTGTGTTCATTCATTCGGCGACGTTGCCGCGTCAGTGGGAGATTTCCGATGGGCCGCTCGCGGAATACCTCCGCCGCGAGACGCGCTCGCTGTCCGACCGTTGCTTGCACAATCTCACCACGAGCAATGCCTGGATCGAGCAGACACCAATTCTACGAGCGCAGTTGTCCGAGATGCTTGGCCTCTCGCCGTTGCCGCCGCGGACTGGCCTGAAAGCGACGGTCACCCAACGGATCGAGCGCGACACGTTCACTGTCGAGAATCTGCACTTCCAATCCCGCCCCGGCCTTTACGTCACCGCCAATCTTTACATCCCGAAGCATTTGACGAAGCCCGCGCCGGCCGTTCTTTACGTTTGTGGCCATAGCCCCGTGATCACCAATGGCATCAGTTACGGAAACAAGTTTGCGTATCATGGTCACGGCGCGTGGTTCGCGCGCAACGGTTACGTGTGCCTCGTCCTCGACACGTTGCAGTTGGGCGAGATTCAAGGACTGCACCACGGCACGTATCGCGAAGGCCTGTGGTGGTGGAACTCGCGCGGCTACTCGCCCGCGGGCGTCGAGACGTGGAATGGAATGCGCGCGCTCGATTACCTCAGCACGCGACCCGAGGCGGACACCAACCGCTTCGGCATCACCGGACGCTCCGGCGGCGGCGCCGTCAGTTGGTTCGTCACCGCGATGGACGATCGCATCCAGGTGGCCGCGCCGGTCGCGGGCATCACGGATTTGGAGAACCATGTCGTCGATGGCGCGGTGGAAGGCCATTGCGATTGCATGTTCTTCGTGAACACGTATCGCTGGGATTATCCGCAACTCGCCGCGCTGGCCGCGCCGCGTCCGCTGCTGCTGTGCAACACGGACGATGATTCCATCTTCCCGCTCGACGGTGTTACTCGCACGCAAACCAAAGTGGCACGCCTTTATGAATTGCTCGGTGCGCGCGCGAAATTCGGTTTCGTCATCACGCCGGGCGGGCACCAGGACACGCAGGAGTTGCAAGTGCCCGTCATGCGCTGGTTCAACCGCCATCTCAAAGGAGGAGAGTCGTTGATCGAAAACGCGGCCGTGAAAACGTTTTCGCCGGAGCAGTTGAAGGTGTTCGACAAGCTGCCAAATGATGCGTTGAACACGAATGTTCATTTAACGTTTGTTGATGCGAAGCAGAACGCGATTCCGACTTCCAAGGAACAGTGGGATCGGCAAAGAGGCTTGTTTCTGAGTGCTCTGCGGGAGAAGTGCTTTGCTGCCTGGCCGGATGACTCCGCTCCAGCGACGCTGATCGAAACGGGCGATGATGTCAGCGGCGCTTGGATGCGCAAATACTTTGAAGCTGAGAGCCAGCCTGGTGTGAAAGTTCGACTGGTGTTCGACTTATCGCGCAGCGAGCCGCAAGCGAAGCTCGTTATCCGAGTGCAGACTGTGCTCGGCGACGCTGATTTCCGGAAAGAAACGATCGTGGGACAACTCGCCGTTCGCACTGCTGGCGAACACCACTACGCGGATGTGAAGAAGCGAACGCAAATCCGCCGCCGGTACATGCTGTTGGGCCAAACGGTTGCTTCAATGCGGGTGTGGGACCTGGTGCGAGGCATCGAAGCGATTCGCGCCTCCGAACAATTCGGCAAACTGCCGCTGCGCATCGAAGCCTCCGGCGACATGGCGGTGAACGCGCTCTACGCCTCGCTTTTTGCATCCGTCGATGAACTGGTCCTCACGAACCTTCCCAAGTCGCATATGAACGGCCCGGACTACTTGAACGTGCTGCGCATCCTCGATATCCCGCAAGCCGTGGCGATGGCGAGCGAGCGTTGCCGCGTGGAGTTGCGCGGCGCGGACGAAGTGGATTGGCAGTATCCATTGGAAACCGCGCGCCGCCTGAATTGGGAGAAAAACCTGCGCGTGGTAGCTCAGCCGTAACGATTCAATAGAAGGTAGGCAGGCGTCTCGCCTGCCCTGCGGGATGTGCAGATGATCCCCATTCGACACTGAGGGATTAACGTCACCAGACGGTGGCTGTGTGCGGAAGAGCCAGAATCCGTATTGCGCCCTTTTTGGCGTTCGGGTCAGGCGGGACGCCTGACCTACTTTCAACCGAACCGTTCCGGCTAAGCTTAGCTGGAACGATGCAGCAGGAACAGAATGGAACGAAGCCGGAAGAAGCGAGATGGACCGTTTGGTCCGGCGCGCGGTCGGCGCTTGGATTCAAATTGACCTGCCGAATCTTTGTTCCCTTCGTTTGCTTCTGTGGAAAGGCAGACGTTTGTCCCTTCGGAGAGCAGCGAGTCTTTTAACGGCCAAGTTCGTGTTGCCTATCCAACACGAACTTGGCCATTCGTTTCGTTGTGAAGCTGGGTGAGAAAAGGCCAGTCAGTGGGCCGCGACGCCGGCCATTTTCTCGCACTCTTCCGCGCAGCGTTCGCACTGATCGGCGCAGCGCTGGCAATGGTCCGCGTCATGTTTGTGGCATTCCTCACCACAGGCGCGGCAGACTTCCGCGCACAGGCGGCAGATCTCCGCAGCGAACTCCGAACCGGCGGACATCAATACGGACGCGGTGCGGCACACGACGGCGCAGTCGCGATCCAATGAGATGCAACGGGCCATCATTTTCACGTCGTCTTCCTTGAGGCACTCGCTCGCACAGTAGGTACACTCGTTCGCGCAGTGGTTGCAGGCTTCAATGCAGTCCAGGTATTTATCTTGTGCCATAACGATCTCCTTCCAACGCCAAACCATCGTCCACGTGATGGCATGTGCAACTGACGAATCGCGTCGAGCGAGCGTGAAGAAATGCAGGGCTGCTCGTGCTTTCAGGGAATTGATTCTATTCGATCGGCGCCGTGGCGGGGCCGCGTTCATCACCCGGCTCGGGCAGGATTAGCGCCACCGCCATGGCGGGTAAAAAAAGGAACGAGGCGTAGAACAGAGCGGTGCGGAAGTCACCGACTTTCGCAAATAATCCGAACGTGATGACGCCCGCCGCTGACGCGATGCGACCGATGTTGTAACAAAAACCGGCGCCGGTGGTTCGCAGCAGCGTCGGGAAGAGTGGCGGCAGATACATCGTGAAAATGCCGAACACGCCCGAGAAAAATCCGACGAGCGGAAACCAGAAATAAACGAGCGACTTGTAGTCCCGCACCTGCACGAACGTAAGGAACATGGCGAGGAAGAAACCGAGGTACATCATCGCGATGCAGCGTTTGTAGCCGAACCGGCGCGCGAGCAGGGCGGCGAAGAAGTTCCCGGCAATGGAGGACGCGATGACGAGAAAAAAGGCGACGCTCACCAGCTTTTTCCGATCGGCCCCGGCCCAGACTTGGAGTTCTGGCAAATTGAACAAGTGCTGGATGTGCCAGAACATGAAGGCCCACCACGCCGTCAGGCCGCACGCGCACACCACGATGGTGAGCAAAGTGGTGCGTCGAATCTGTGCGCCGAACAAATCCAGAATCCCCGGTTCTTTGCCTCGTGCCTGGTTTTTGGCTGCGTGCCATTCGGCGGGTTCGGGCACGTGCCGGCGAATCCAGAACACGAGGAGCGCGGGGAGGATGCCGACGAGGAACACGTACTTCGGATGCGTGTCCGCCATGAGGAACGTTGTGAGGCACGCGAGCAAGACACCGAGGTTCACGCCGGTTTGCAATACGGCGGCAATCCACGGACGCCAGCGCTTGGGCCAGGTCTCGGACAGGAGCGATGAGCCGACCGCCCATTCGCCGCCGATGCCGAGTGCGGCGAGGAAACGGAAGATGAGAAGCTGCCACCAGGTTTGCGCGAAGCAGGAAAGGCCGGTGAACAAGGCGTAGGTGAGAATCGTGAGACTGAGGGTGCGACTGCGGCCGAGACGATCTCCGAGCCGGCCGAAGAATCCGCCACCGAGCGCCCAGCCGACTAGAAAGGCTGCTTGAATCCACGAGCTTTTTTCCCGCACCAAAGCGTTGGCAGTGTCGGTCGCGGAAAGGCCGAGGAGAATCGCAACGAAAGGCGCGGCGACCAATCCGTAGAGGTGCATGTCCAGGCCGTCGAAGAGCCAGCCGAGCCACGCGGCGACGCCGGACTTCACTTGCTGCGGCGAGAGGTCGCGCAGATGGCGCACGTCTTTACGCTCGGCAACGGCGGAGGCGACGGTCGTGTTCGTTTCGTTCATGGCAACGGGATTTCGCGCGAGGATAAGGGAAGGAGCGTGGAATTGGGAATGCCATTCTGCGTGAAGGCGCGGAGTTATTTCAAACGGCCGTTGGCGCCGCAAGCGCAGTGATGCGGGGTGCGGTGACTTGTCACCACTTTCGGCAGGCGCCTTGTCGCCGTCGGATGGAGAAGCGCGTGACCCTATCGCGAGCCGCTGAACGCGGCTCTGCTTGGCGGACCAGTCGGCCAAGCAAGAAAAGCGGTGACGAGTCACCGCACTCCAAATTGAAACTGTTTACGATGTTTACTGCACGATTCCGCGAATGTGATTGCGGGCGAAGGCCTGGCCGCTGCCGTCCGGCGCGGCGACATAGTATTGGCCTGTGCCGAGGATGATGAAGCTCAGTGGCTCGCTCCCATCACGGTTCAGGATGCTCTGGCGTGGCAGCGCGGCAATTGTCCCTGCGCCGATCCCGCGCTTGCCGCACACGAAAACCGTGTCGCCAAGCCGCAGCGGGGCCGAGGATTCCAGGTAATTCACTTGCACCGCGCGAGGCACGCGCACGACGGGCACGGGGACGTCTCGGAAAATGGGTTCAAGGAGACCGAACCAAAGCCACAAGGAAGCAACCGTGAGGACGAGGAGGATCGAGAGCTGTTCCGCCCAGCCGATCAGAAGCATGCGCGGAACTTTATGCTTTGGATCGTGAAGGAACATGGGCAGCTCGTTTGATTTGCGAAGCATCATTACTGCAAGTTTCATGGCCATAATTTAGGCAGTGCGCTTCTGGGACACAATCGAGGGAATTGCAGGCGTGCGCTGCCGTACTATTACAATCCGCGGAGTCCGCAGCCTACGGTCGCGATGTGGTAACTCTCGGATTGCGCCGTCGTACCCTTTCCCGCAAATTCCGCGGCTTATGTCGAGTGGCCGGAAGCAGTATCCATTCAATCTCATCGAGCCGAAGTGGCAGAAGTTCTGGGAAGAACAGGAGACTTTTCGTGCGTTCAATCCTGGAGAAGTGCTGCCGAGCGAACACCCGTTTGCGAAACGACACGGACTCGCGGGCAAGAAAGTTTCCGCCGCGGATCTCCCGCCGAAGTTTTATGTGCTCGACATGTTTCCGTATCCGAGCGGTGCGGGATTGCACGTTGGGCATCCGGAGGGTTACACGGCCACGGACATTCTCGCGCGCTATAAACGCGCGGCGGGCATGCACGTGTTGCATCCGATGGGCTGGGATGCGTTTGGATTGCCGGCCGAGCAATACGCGATCAAGACGGGCCAGCATCCGCGCAAGACCACGGAGGTGAACATCACGACGTTCAAGCGGCAGATCAAAAGCCTCGGCTTCAGCTACGACTGGACGCGCGAAGTGGACACGACGGACCCGAAGTACTTCAAGTGGACGCAGTGGATTTTCCTGAAGCTCTATAATAGTTACTTTGATCCCGACTTAAACAAAGCGCAACCGATCTCACTCATCGAGGATGCTTTGTCTGACAAACCTGCACACCTCGCCGAATGGGAAGAGAGGTATCATTTGCGGAGCCTGCACATCACTTTCAAAAGTGCAGTATTTCAATTAGCAAGTGAGCTTCGCGCCGAAGTCAGGCGGAAGTTGATCGATGGCCAGCGTCTGGCGTTCAGCAGCGAAGCGCCTGTGAACTGGTGTCCGGAACTCGGCACCGTGCTAGCCAACGAGGAAGTCATCGACGGCAAGAGCGAAGTGGGCGGATTTCCCGTGGTGCGCAGGCCCATGCGCCAATGGATGCTCCGCATCACCGCCTACGCCGAGAAACTGCTGGATGATCTCGACACCATCGACTGGAGCGACTCGCTCAAAGAGATGCAACGGAACTGGATTGGAAAGAGCGAGGGGGCGGAAGTCGATTTTCAAGTCTCTGGTTCCAACGAGAGGATTCGCGTGTTCACCACGCGGCCCGACACGTTGTTCGGTGCAACCTATATGGTGCTGTCGCCCGAGCACAAACTGCTGGTGGACATTGTGACACCCGATCAGCGCGAAGCGGTGAAGCAGTATCAGCAATTCGCCGCAGGCAAGAGCGACCTCGAACGCACGGAACTGGCGAAGGAGAAGAGCGGTGTGTTCACCGGCGCTTACGCCATCAATCCAGTAAACGGGGAGAAGATTCCGATCTGGATTGCGGACTACGTGCTTGCGAGCTACGGCACCGGCGCAATCATGGCCGTGCCGGCGCATGATGAACGGGATTTTGAGTTCGCAAAGAAGTTCAATCTGCCAATTAAACACGTTGTTGGGCGCAAGTATGGTGAACGTGAACTGGGGCCTGGTGACAAAACCCCTGGCGCTGACGGTTCATATTTTGTCGCGGTTACTTATTCGGTGGCGGTTGGTTCTGGCTCCGATTCGTGTTTTGTGGGTGAAGGAATCGGAGTTAATTCCACCAATATCGAAGTTTCCCTCGACGGCCTCCCCACCGCCGAAGCCAAAGCGAAAATCACCGCTTGGCTCGAAGCTAAAGGTCTCGGCAAGAAGACCATCAACTACAAGCTGCGCGACTGGCTATTCAGCCGGCAACGTTACTGGGGCGAGCCGTTCCCCATCGTGTGGAAGAAGGACGCGAACGGGAACGCCTATCACGAGGCGCTGCCGGAAAGCGCGCTGCCGTTGCTGCCTCCCGCGCTCGACGATTACAAACCCACGCCCGACGGCCAGCCGCCGCTCGCTCGCGCGCAGGATTGGGTGAATCTGCCGGACGGCTCGGCGCGCGAGACGAACACGATGCCGCAGTGGGCGGGTAGTTGCTGGTATTACCTGCGCTATCTCGACGCGCGGAACGCGGACGCGTTCGTTGCGCCAGAGGTGGAGCGATACTGGATGGATCCTGCGAGCAAGACGCCAGGCGTAAATCTTTATGTCGGCGGCACCGAGCACGCCGTGTTGCACCTGCTCTACGCGCGCTTCTGGCACAAAGTGCTGTTTGATCTCGGTTACGTCTCTACGCTCGAACCTTTTTTCAAACTCGTGAATCAGGGACTGATCCTTGGCGAAGACGGGCAGAAGATGTCCAAGTCGCGCGGCAACGTGATCAATCCCGACGATATTCTCGTGGACTACGGCGCGGACTCATTGCGCCTCTACGAGATGTTCATGGGGCCGCTGGAAATGGTGAAGCCTTGGAACACCAAGGGCGTGGAAGGCGTGTATCGTTTCCTCGGCCGCGTGTGGCGTTTGTTCGTGGATGAGGCGAGCGAGACGGAATTCGAGCAGGCCTTGACCACCGCAGAGGCGCAGAGGCGCAGAGATATGCTCGAACTGATCAAGCTGGGGTCAACGATTCAGAAAGCCGACCCCACGAAGGAGCAACTCAAGGTGTTGCACACGGCGATCAAGAAGGTCACCGAGGATTTGAACGGGTTGCGTTTCAACACGGCCATCTCGGAGATGATGATTTTTGTGAACGACGCTTTGAACTGGCCGGTCAAACCGGTGGCGGTGCTGCGCGAGTTTCTCATCTTGCTCCAGCCCTTTGCGCCGCACATCGCCGAGGAGCTTTGGAGCAAACTTCACTCGCAGTTTGCCCTGGCACCGTCGGCGCTCGGCTACGCGCCGTGGCCGGCGCACGACGCGGCCCTGCTCGTCGAGGACACGCTGGAGATTCCCGTGCAAGTGAACGGCAAGCTCCGCGACGTGATCCGCGTGCCCGCCGCCACGACACCGCAGGAGATCGAAGCGGTGGCGCTCCAGTCGGAAAAGGTGCAGCAGTTCCTGGCCGGCAAGACGGTAAAGAAGATCATCGTCTTGCCGAAGAGGCTCGTGAACATCGTCGTGGCCTGAGAACGGAGCACGGCGGCGCGCCGCGTTTCAGATTGCCGAGAACTTTCCATCCTTGCGCTTGAAGTGCTTCTTCCCGTGCGCGCCGTAGAGATACGCGCCGACGGAATTGACCGGATTCGTGCTTTTGAATTTGTAACCGAGCTTTTGCACCGCGTCCACGATCTCACGGATGGAGAGCGGGTGCTTGGAGGTCGCCTTGGTGATGGCTTCGCGGATCGACATCTCGTTATCGGAACGTGGCGGCGCGAGTTTCGAAGATCGCTTCTGCCGTTTCGCGGGCGGCGTGCGCATGGGGGCGGGAGCGGTCGCGGTTCCCTTTAGACTCGGCCCGCCGCCCAAAGCTGCGTTGATCTGCTGCAAACGTTTTTGAATCGTGTCGCGCTCGGTCGCCAGCGCCGTTCGCAATGCCGTGAACTGTTGAATCGAATCGTTTTGTTTAGCCATATAGTATGTGGGAGTTTTCACCGCAAACGGGTGCGTTGCGCAAGCTGCAATCCGCGCTTTATACCTTCCAGAGAATTTCGGTTAGGCGGCCGGGCCAGGCATCTTCGGGACGAAACGCGAGCGAGTAGTTGGCTGTCCGACATGGATTCGAACCATGACAAAGGCCTCCAAAGGGCCTTGTGCTACCATTACACCATCGGACAAGCGCGGCAGAACCTATCGCTGGCGTCGTCACGTGCAAAGAAAATTTTGCCTGGGGCGAGGCGCGTTTTGAGTTTGGAATCAGTGGCACAACTCGCTTTTGCTCTCACCGTGATCGGTGGAACAGTTTTCGTAGTGGCCGCTATCGCCTCATCACCATGAACCCACGTGCCGATCACTTTACCGGAATACGCAGCGAACCTTCGCAGAGGCCCGCGAGGGTGCGTGTTCTCCTCGTTGCTGTTGGTTCGGTGAGTCTGCTCCTGGCGCTCGGCAGTTTTGTGTCCTCATGGCGTTTCGTGAGCACGGCGCAACAGGCGACCGCAGTGGTGAGCGAACTGCGCGAGCAAAAGTTTAGAGGCGGTTTCCGCTACGCGCCGACGTTTATGTTCCGGGACGCCGGCGGCACGCAGCACACGAAAGTCTCCAGCGCGTTTGTTTCCAAATTCGGATACCGCGTCGGCGCTCTGGTCCCCGTTCTTTATGCGCCATCGAATCCAGCGAGCGTCCGCCTCGACAATTATCGCGAGCTTTGGGGTTTCCCCACGCTGACGGGGATTCTCGGGGGCCTTTGTTTATTCGTGGCCCGGTCGTTTGGTTTCC